>JAESGR010000226.1_pt1 | contig 71968 bp, 65 predicted proteins | sample 9269771 | NCBI WGS metagenome assembly JAESGR01 (sample SAMN15739572, study PRJNA653492) | algae metagenome | isolation source: Chroococcus sp. CMT-3BRIN-NPC107 and co-occurring heterotrophs from well... | place: USA: Clark Mountains Wilderness, California | collected 2010-04-18 | reverse complement strand
CCTTCGCCACCACCCTGCGTGCTGCTGATGCCATTGCCCTTCCTCCCATCCACAGCCTGGATCAGTCCAGACCGCAAGACAAGGAGGTTAAGAGAACAGATGAGACACTACGGACCGGGCTCTCTACCGTCCACGATTCCTTTGCGTGCGGTGCAGCGATGAAACTTGTTCATTTGTCCACAACACATCGCGCCGATGATGTGCGGGTAATAAGAAAGGAATGTATATCGCTAGGAAAGCTGGGGCACGAGGTGACTGTTATCCTGCCGGCCAATGAAGCGCCCGAACCAGTAGCACATGTCAACTTCAAGCTGGTCAACAGGCCCCGGTCGCGCTTCATGCGCACGACGTGGACCGCCTTTGCAGTTCTCTGCAAGGCATGGCGTACCCCGGCAGATGTCTATCACTTCCACAGCCCGGACCTGATCCCTTGGATGTTTTTGCTTCTCCTGCGCGGGCAACCAATCGTTTATGATGTGCACGAAGACTTCCGCACCGGGATTAACAGAGCGATCTATCTTCCGAGGTTGATGGCGGCCGTGGTCGCCTTTCTGCTTCGCTGCCTCGAGCATGTCGTAAAGCATTTCTTCATTATCGTAATCGCAGAAAAATATTATGTTGAAATACTGGGCAAGGGAATCGAGGTTCTTAATTATCCCAGGTTGACTGATTTTCCAGTCATAAATGATAATGAAGTGCCGTCTTATGGTGCTGGTGCAGAAGCCCCGACCCTGCTCTATGCGGGTGGCCTTGTGCGGCAACGAGGAGCACTGTTCTATGCGGATCTTGCACGGGAGATGCCTGACATCACTGTGCAGACGGTGGGCATCGTTTCACGCGGTCTGGTCAAGGAGATGCGCGAGCGCGCACGGGGCGCTGTGAATCTGCAGATCGAGGGAGCTGGTCATTGGATCCATTATGAGGGGATCATGCAGGTGTATCAGCGAAAGCCGATCCTCGGCTTGGCCATCTTTCCAGACTCAGATCACTACCGCAGAAAAGAACTTACGAAGTTCTTTGAGTACATGGCCGCAGGTATCCCGATTGTCTGCTCTGACTTTCCCGTCTGGCGCGCCCTGGTTGTTGGCCATGGCGTAGGCATCTGTGTGGATCCGGAGGATACTCCTTCAACCATAGCTGCGATCCGTAGTCTCATGCTCGATCGCCCACGCCGTCAGGCGATGGCCAACCGAGGCCGCCAGCTTGTCGAAGAGAAGTTCAATTGGGATCTAGAGGCAGCTCGGCTCGATTCGATATATCGTGGCTTGGCATTACGGCCGACGGGGGCTCTGGGCGGGCTCCGCCGCATCTTCTTCTAAGGAACGCTTGTGCGAGCCGAAACGCTCTTTCCTTCCGTCACTATGCTGCCTAGACAGCGTTTGCCCCTGTTCGTCCAGGTCATCTTCTCCTTCGAAACCGCCTTCCTGCTGTTCCTCTTCGCTGGTCGATATAAGGCTAATCCAGTTCTGCAGCCTCTGTTCCCGGTAGATCCGCTAGTTATTTTTGGCGTTGTCTCGTTCGCGATTGGTATCTGGATTATCAGCACAGAGCGCCTCTACGTTCCGGGCTTCATCGTGTTCACCAGTTTTTGTATCTTCGTTGCCTGGATGTGGATAAGCCTTATCTGGACTCCTGGAGCCGTCTATGCGCGGGAGAAGCTTTTAGCGGTTACGTTTCTCGATGGGCTTGCGATCATAGCGGGGGCCCTTGTCATCGCCAACTCACGTGAGCGGTTCTTCCGCTTCATGGTCTGCTTGAACGTCTTTGCCTTCATCCTTGCCGTGATGGTCTTGATGGAGGTCATAAGGATCGGCCCTGGCCGCATTGTTCTTATCAATGGTGGAGATGACTACTTGGGCTATGGCCGAGTTTGTGGCCTAGCTTCCATGACGATCTTTGCCTATCTTGCGACACAAGAACGCCTCGCCAGCAAGGTGAACCTGGCTCTTTTACCGCTGCTTTCCTTCTACATCTGGGTGTTGCTCTTCGGCGGGGGCAAGGGGCCTCTTTTGTCGGCACTCATCCCCGTCATGATGATCCTGCCTCTCGGCGTACTCTTGCGCGGAAAGCGGGTTCTCATCAAACGTGGACATCTCATCCTGTTAGCTGGCCTTGCTGCGGTCGTTGCAGCCATCCTCTGGGTGCTGCTGGATCCAGATCTTGCTCGAACTGCCACGACCCTGAACAGGTTCTCGAGGCTCTTCTCAGACAATCAAGGTGTCTCCGATCAGCGCAGAGAGACACAGTTCTGGGAGTTCCTTGAACTTGGCGATCAAGCGCCAATTCTCGGCCATGGTGTCGGTGCCTGGCCTATCTTAACCTATGGGGTCGACATCCGGCATCATCCTCATTCGCTTCCACTCGAAGTCGTCGGTGAAATGGGCGTGGTCGGATTGATCTTGTTCACCCTCATGTGTTTTGCCTGCATTCGCTTCATCACTCTTGCTCGACTTCGGCAGGATCCTTTTTTGCTCGCTGCATTGCTGATGGCGCTGAACATGTGGATAAATGCTGGGACATCCGGTGATCTAGGAGAGAACCGTCCCTTCTTTTTCACCATGGGCTTGTTGCTGATCCGCCCTCTTGCTGAACACGTTGCATCATTCTCGAAGGTGACGGTCGATGCACATGAAGACGATGATGCCGGCGATGACCATGAGATCGAGGATGATCGACAGGGGTTCAGCACCATACGTCGTCGCCTTAGTGCTCGCATTGATGATGACGTTTCTGTGGGGCGGGGCACTCTTCCAGCCCACACGCTTTGACGAACTTTACCATCTGCTGGCTGCACGGGGCTGGCTCGAAACGGGCTCCTATCAGATCGGCGCGGATGGCATATACCTAAGAGGAGCGCCCATTACATGGTCAGTTGCGCAACTCGTCGATCTGTTTGGTGAACATCTAGCTGTCGCCCGGCTTACCGCGCTCATTCCCACTGTTGCGCTCGTTCTCTTAGGCGGGTGGTGGCTGACCAACCGCTTTGGGCTTGCCTTAGGCTACACCTGGGTGACCCTCTGCATTCTTTCCCCGTTCTTGATCGAGGTGGCTACCTTCGTCCGGTGGTATGGCCTCATGGCCTTGCTGGTCGGAATCTTCTTTGCCTCAGTCTTCGAAGCTTCTCTTCCGGAGAGCCCCAGAAGATACCGATTGATCACCGCTTGCTTGCTGCTGATCTCGACTGTAGCCATCGCCCTCCTTCAAGTCGAGCTTCTTGCACCTATTGCGCTGGCAGGAATACTGGTAGCTGGCCGGAATGTTCTGGTTGAGTTACCTCGTGCAACGGTGTTTCGTGTCGTGGCGGTCGTTGCTATCATTGGTGCAATTGTACTTCTTGGATTGCTTATTAGCGGCATTGGTTTGTTCTTGTGGGGCAGGTACCGCTTGGTCGTACCCTGGGCAGCGGAGCACGCGAACTCTCCGCTGTTCTATCACCGTTACCTGCTGCTGTATTACCCGACGCTCTGGCCGCTTACTGGTGTTCTTTGGCTCATAGGGCGTCGGCTGGCGCCTAACCTCGCAGATAGTGCTGTCACCATTGCCGGGGTAGGTCTCCTGTTCCAAGCTGGCGCAGGTTTGAAGGCCACGCGCTACATCGCCTACTTGGTTCCGTGGCTGAACCTCGTATGGGCGCTGGGCCTTGTCGGTATCTGGCAGTACATCAAGGAGTTGGACCTGCAGTGGCCAACTTCGGCGCTTGCACGTGCTGTGGTTGCTGCTTCTCTTGCCTTTGTTGTTCTGGGTAATGCGGCTTCGGTACGTGCCTTGACCTTAGCATTGGGGATCACGGTGCCGCCAGAGCGGCCACCAGCCGATTGGGCTGGAACGGCGGAGGTACTCGCTCCGATAGCGAAGGAAGCAGATATTCTTATCAGTAGCAGCGAGTTAGAGGCACTCTATGCGTTCGGTAGAATAGACTATGCCGTCAATCACTCGTTGTACCACGAGGTTACGCTCAGATACCCCAAGGAGCCCATTGTCAGAGACCGCCGAACGGGTGTGCGGACATTCGAGCATCCCCGTGCATTACAGGAAGTGCTGGAATGTCATCAATCCGCATTGGTCGTCTCGGACGTCTACAGGTGGCGTGATCCAGGCAAGGTGCCAGATGATTTCGCTGATCTGGTTGAGAAAAGACTTGTAGAGCTGGATCTGCCACCAGACAGCAATATGCGGGCTTGGCAGTGGACAAACCCGGCGCCGAATAGCTTTTGCCCTCCACATTGATACTGGAAGCTTAAGGCTTCGCCGCGCGCCGCTGCGGGTATTCTGCGCTGGCAGTCCATGGTATTCACTAACTGCGCGCTTGCCTCTAAACAGGCATTCTGCTCCGCCTGGTAATGCTATCTGCTTAGGGGCGCAGTCGTCGGGCGATAGAGGACTTACTGCTCGACAAGGTTGGCAGGAAAAAAGCATCGGATACATCGTCATCTACAGCTAGGGGCATGTCGAGGGTGCCACCCGCCATAGGCAACGCTCGACATCCGCGAGCTAATGTTCCAAACCATCCAGCTCGCGCTCCGACAGCTCTGCCAGGGCCTCGACCACCGCTGCCTCAATCATGCTCTGTGCTGTGGCCGGCTCGTCGGGACACAAGAGCGGCGCCAGTTTGGGCGGCATCGCCATGAGCCGCGCGCGGACGGCGGCATAGCGCTGCTCCAGTTCCACCCCGACATCCTCGATCGCCACGACCTCGCCCCGCTGCCGGGCTAGTTCCAGCTCGGCCAGCTGCGCTTCAGCCGCCACCTTGCGCTGGCGCGCCTCGTCGAAGTCGATGCGCCGGCGGTCGTCCTGGATGGCGAAGAGGGCCTTGACCGCTTCGGGCAATAGCCATCGTGGTGAGCCGTCCGGAGCCACGCTGTGTGGGGTCGCCAGCGCCAGCCTCTTGGCCACCGTCCGCCGGTCCAGGCCGAGCTCCGCAGCCAGGCCGTTCACCGACCAGGCTCTCTGGGTCATGGCCATGCTCAGTCGGCTCCCGTGGCCTGCTTGGTCCGTTCCTGCCTGGCCATCTCCACGAGGCCCTGCCAGTTTGGCTCCTGGATGAAGTCGACCGGCACCCAGTCCATCTCGTCGTCCTGGCTCTTGGGCAGCGCGCCAGACTTCCGCATGTTCTGGTCGCCGTAGCGGACCAGAAAGGCGTGGACATTGGTGGTGCAGCGCTTGGCGTCCTTCAGCGATAGGCCAGACATCATCAGTGCGCTGGCCACCACCGGCCGGATGTTCGCTGCGATGTCCAGCCAGGCGCTCGCGTAGCCCCCGTGCACGTCGTTCGGGATCTTGAGCAGGATCTCAGCGCCTGGCGGTGGCGGCCGGTTCGGCAAAGAGCGGGGCTCCCTTGGGTTGAGCAAGGCCGGAGCAGCATCCGACAAGCTCCAGCGTGGGGAGCCGTCGGGGGCGAGATCGACCGGGATCACGCCCTCCAGTCGCTTGGCCACGGTGCGGCGGTCGAGGTTGAACTCTGTGGCCAGCCCACTGACCGACCAGCTCGTGCGCGACATCGCCATCTAGGACTCCTTTCGGCTGTGGTGGAACATCGTGGAAAATTCTGTGACTAGGAAAGCATCGGGCCGCGCACCACCGCATTGCGACGGAAGCCAGGAAGGACCCAAAAGATTCCTATCTAGGATCATCATCAGTGCGGCTTGATCGGTAAGGTCGGCGTGTGGAAGTCGCGCGCGACCTGCCCCACCATCCAGTCACCACATCTGACCCGTTCGAGGAGGCTGCAGCCTTCCTCGCCAGCCGCTCGTTCCGCGGCTTCCCTGGCCGCTGCCAGAGCCGCCATCTGCAGATCAGGCACACAACCTGCCGCACGTACTGCTGCAGTCTTCAGGGCGACGAGCCGGACCTGAAGGTCTGCATCCAGGCGATCGGCATCGCGAAGGGATAGCGCCACCTCCTCGATCAGATCGTCACTGCGCCGTTGGCCCTCCCGAAGGAGGGCCTCATCAATCACCGGCTTGGGTGGGCGGCGGCGCATGGTCAGGCAGCCTTGTCCTGCTCGATCGGGCGAGCGAGCCGGCGGATGATGGCGCCTGCATCCTGGAAGGCGGCAGGTGGTGCGGTCTTCTGGATCGCCGCCTGGACGAGGTAGTGCCTGACCGGGTGGTCACCCCCACGGCTGGGCAGCATCACCGCCCTGAGGTTGCTCCGGACATGGTGCCCACCCACCGCGGCCTCGGCAGCCACGATCGGCCCGAGCCTGGCGGCGATCAGCTCGGCGATCTCGTCGAAGACCAGCTCGGCGGCATCGCGCAGGGCGATCCAGGCGTCCTTCTGGGCGTCTTCGATCCTGCTCGCCAGCTCGACCCGCTCGGCCACCTCGCGGGCAAGGCGTGCCCGCAGACCACGCTCGGTGCCGGCCGCGGTTTCCTTCTCTGCGCGTGCGGCGGTGGCCCGCTTGGTCAGCGTGGCCAGCTTCTTCTCGATGCTGGGCACGTCCTCTTCGGGCTGCTCACCCATCTCGATGGCAGCCAGGGCAAGGTCACGGGCAGCAGCCAGGGCGTCACGTTCGATCTCGGCCTGAGCCAGTTCCGAGCCGGCGCGTTCGAGGCGGTCGGCTGCGGCGGCAAGCGCTGCCTGCGTGCGGCTGATGCGGGCCTCGAGATCCTCGGCCTGCTTGATGGCGGTGGCGAGGGAGGCAGGAAGAGTGACAGAAGTCATGATCGGTATCCGATGTGAAGGGGCCTGCTAGGGCGTGGTGAGTAGAGGCTGCTGTGGCGCCGGCGCTGTTGAGGCGAGCCGCGCACGGGTGGCAGCGAGCCTTGCCGGAGCAGGATGCCCAACAGGCGCCGCGCCTGGCGCTGGTCGGCACCGGCAGCAGCCAGCAGGGCCAGGCCGATGGTAAGAAAGGCGATGCCTAGTAGGGCCATCGGCGCCGGTAGGCGGTTCTGGCGCGTGCTCATGGCAGATCGTCCGGTGCCGAGAGCCGCTTGCGACCATGGCGGAATGGATCCCATGGCGGATCGATCATCGTTTCTAGCCGGTCCACCTGGCCCAGGGCTTGGCGCAGATAGGCGCGCAGGTGCCGGAGCGTCTGGAGGGCCTCGTCGAGCTCGCCGGCCTCCAGCTCTTCCCTCAGGCGCTGCTCGACATAGCGGGTTGCGTGGAGGCGTCGTTGCAGCTTCATGTCGTGTCTCCCTGCAGCAGGGTGGGATCTGTCGGCCGCTCTGCTGGCTCCAGCGCGTCGAAGAGCTTCCGCCAGTTCTGGGGGGTGAGCAGGACGCGCCCCTCGCTGATGGCAGCGATGTCAGCGGGACGCACACGCAGCACCCTGGCGGCTTCCGCCTGCAGTTCCGGACGGGCAGCCAGCAGATGCCTGAGGCGCCCGGCTCGCTGCATCGCCATGGCAGCACCAGTGAGTGGCCTGACCGGATGGCGGACAGGAGCCGCTACCTTGGCCTTGGCGACATACTCACCAAGCTCGGTCACCACCGTCCCTAAGGCACTGGCAGCCATGCTCGTGCGGCCCCGGCTGAGCAGGTTGCCGTTCCCCTGCAGCCGGCCCAGCAGGCAGCTCGCGCACTGGCAGGTCATGGCAGGATCTCGTGAAGGAGGTGGGAGAGGCCCGGGCTGAACTGCAGCAGCCGATCCACCAGTGCCGGGCTCAGGCTCGCCACCGGTGCCAGCAGCATGGGCTGCCCGCCAAGCAGGAAGAGGGACCAGCCGCGGAGCTTGGCTTCGGCCAGAGCGTCGCGTGCAGCCTCGATCGAGGCACGCGAGGGCCGACTCATGGTTGGCCTCCAGCGCACTGAAGCTCGGAGGTTCGGTGCAGTGCACCTCCGCACCGCACCTGACCTAGGGCTAAAGCCCATAGCCCAAGTGCGGTGCAGGTTGCGGTGGTCTGCACCGAAGCAGGTTGGGTGCAAAAGTGAGGTTCGGTGCAAGGTTGGGTGCGAGGTTTGGTGCAGCCACACCGCGAGTTAACGCTGCTCATTCTGCTGCCTCCGAGTAGTCGTTGAGGTCGATGCCTGCGTCCTCAGGCTTGTCCTCGCTGCCGGTGTCCTCAGGCTTCACCACCCGAGCGATGCCAGTGATCACCCCGCGATTGGCCTTCCTGCCTACCTCGGCATTGGCCCGGATGACCCCATCGGCGAAGAGCGCCTCCATAGCCTTCTCGAGGTTCTTCAACGTGCTGCCCTCAGCGAGCCCAGAAGCAGCCATTGCCTTGGGCGCGTAGTTCGGGGCGAACTTGGAGTGGGAAACGGCGCGGTTCTGCTCGGTCAGCCGATCGAGTACTGCCAGAAACACCTTCTTGTGCTTGGCCAACTCCTGATAGGCGCCGATCTTCTCGGCCATCGTCTCGGGAGGATGCTCGGCAAGGTGCGATACCCCGTAGTCGTCGACGACGATCTCGTGCTCGAACTTCGGGGCGTAGTTGGCCTTGGCCAGCTTCAGGTAGCGGCGGGTGAGCCCGTCATCGTCCTTCTCGTGCAGGAGGATGCGGGCCCGGACGGTGCCGTCCCACCCCGTCGAGCCCGAGTACTCAGCCTCGTTCTTCGGTGGGTGGGCCAGCAGGAGCACGCAGCCGTTCAGGTCGAGCGCCAGCCCAGCCAGCAGGTTCACGTAGGCTGTGACCTGCGCCCGGTCGTTCTCCGAGCCGGGGAACGTCTGGGCCACCGTGTCGATGATGACCAGCCTTGCGGCGGTCTCGATCGCGGTTGCTCGCAAGGTGGCAAAGGACTGCGTCATGGTGGCGATACCAGTCCCGGTATCGAGCGCCATCAGCGCGTTGCTGGCGCCGACCCTGGGCGCGAAGAGGAGCCGCCCAGGCGGCTGAGCATGGGTGCCGAGGCTGCGTTGCATCTGGGCGCGGCGCCGGTGGAGCTCCTCGCCGTCGTCTTCGCAGGAGTAGACGAGCACCGTGCAGGCATGGGTCTTCATCCCGAGGAAGGGGTGCCCGCGCCGGATCGTCTCCCCTAGCTGGAGCGCGAGCCGAGACTTCCCGACCCCGCCCTTGCCGGTGAACAACGCCACGGTCTTGGCCGCCAGGAAGCCCTCCACGAGCCATTCCCGCGGCGGCGGATCGAGGCCGTCCAGGTCATCCGCGTCGATCAGCGCCAAGAGGTCTGGCTTGGGAGGCTCCCGCTTCGCCGGCTCTTCATCGCGCACGAAGGCGTCGTAGGCGTCATCAAGGTCGCCGTAGTAGTCAGCCTGGTCGGTCATGCCGCACCGCCCCCAGCCCGCTCCAAGCCGCACTTGATGATTCGGGCAAGTTCCTCAGGTGGGTCAGCGAGGCCGGCATCCTTCGCAGCCTTCCCGAGCACCCAGAAGATCTCGTGGGCGGTCGCTTGCCCTGCATGGATCAGGTCACCTGCACGCCAGGCGCAGCCATGCAGCTTCTTGTGCCGCTGACCTTCATCCGCCCGAGCGACGATCCGAGCCAGAGCGCCAAGGGGGATCAGCTCGTCATGACAGCGAGAGGGGGATCCGGACAGCGCTGCATACTGGATCTGCCGCACCGGCCTGGCCGGCTCGGGCGGCACCTCCAGCGCGACCAGATCCCGATCAAGCCAGGCGAAGTGGACGCGCTTAGCCACCGGGTCAGACATCCCGACGAAGCCGGGTGCGGCCGTGTAGATGATCTGGACAGGCCGCAGGGTGCACTCGTCGATCGGTGCCCCTGCCATGGCCCGCTTGATCTCGTGCCCGTAGAGCGGCCGGTCCAGCAGGAACCACAGCCGCATCTTCGCGCCAGGCTTGACCGCGGCGGATGCGCTGGCGACCACGACGAAGCCGGCACCGTGGAAGGCAGCCGGGAATGTGCGCTCGACCAGATAACGGGTGAAGTCGACGACCCGGTGCGGCCGGTACCAGCCTTCAGGCGCTGGCACGTTGTCGATGTCGAACGCGACCCATTCCCGAGGCACGTCGGTCATCGTCGCCTCAAGAACCGCTCCGTCGCGAGCCCGCTTGTTCAGCACGCGGCGCGCCATGGTGCGATGGTCGATCCCCGGCTTTACGGCAGCCCGGACGACACAGCACCATGGCTGAGCCTGGAGGTAACGCTGAACCTCCGCCAAGTGGTGCAGATCCCTGATCCGCGCAGACCTGGCGCTGAAGGTGGCGGCGTGATCGTAGTTCTTCGGCTTGTCCTGGCCTGCCGTCCAGACCTTGCGGAGGTCGCGACGGCAGCTGGTCAGGATCGTCAGGTCGCGCGGGTGCATGCCCGCAGGTGCTGTCATGCTCATGGCAGCGCCCGCTGATCACGACCGCGACAGACGCCGAAGCTGAAGCCGCCTGCCTCACCGCAGCCGCGGCAGTTCCAGCTCGTCGAGGCGCCAGTGACCACCACCAGCATGGTAGCAGTACGACGGTGGCTCTGGCACTGCCGACAGGAGAAGCTGTGTCGGCCAGTGCTGAGCTTCCTGAGATCAACACCGAGGTCGGCAAGAGACGCCGCGAGCGGCTTGCGAGACTTCTTGCGCCGGTGCTTTGGAAGTTGGGGATGCAAATGGGCGAGGATTGCGCTATACACGCGCTTGCCATCGCCATGGTCGGTCAGGCTACCACCCCTGGCCGACCGATGCGCCATCGCCTTCATCGATCACGCGGCCTTCTGGCCGGTCTTGCCGATGAACCTCGGCAAGCTCTGGATGAGCGACTTCAGGCTCTCGTAATCGACGAGGGTCTTCGAGCCTGCCTTGATGAAGATGAGATCACCGCGGGCATTTGCGCGGTAGAGCGACGTGCGGCTTTGGCCGCTGATGCGCTGTGCATCAGGAAGTGGAACAGCCAGCGGTTCTAGTTCGCTGCTCTTCCCATCTGGCCTGTAACGAAGAAAGTGGTGCATCTATCCGGTCCTTCGCCGTGGTGCGGCTAGGTGTTCCCGGACGTAGCATTAGCTTGAAGGACTTCGTGGAAACGACCCTTAGCCACTAACAAACGTGCTAAAGGCCGATCTCTTTGAGCCAGGGATTGATGGTGTGCCTCGAGATCCCGAAATGGGACCCGACTTCATCGGCTAAACGATTACGGGTGTAGGTGGGATGCTTTAGCTTCAGGGCTCTAGCTGCCTCACATACCTTTGACTTCGTATCCAGCCCCCGCTTTCTTGTATTTTTCTTGCCATTGTCACGGCCGTCAAAGCGTAACTTAGCGCCAGCCGCAGCATCCACGGCAGCTATAAGCCAGTACGCAATACGACTTATGCCAGTTCCAATTGCCATTGCGCGACTGACTACATTGTCATTTCTCCCTGCAGCGAGAGATTCCTCCAGTTCTACTATCATTTTTTGCAGCCATCGCAGCTGATCCCTGAGATCAGGCCAGTGGTAAGGACCACGGGGATTATCAAGATAATTTTTTAACAGTTTTTCGACAATAGTCTTTACTACAACGATGGATTTTTCTCCGGCAGTTCCGTTAAATCTATTGCTGCCTACAATAATTATAGGAACACCAGCCTCTGCTCTTCCTAGAAAGTAGAGATCTTCTCTATCAAGGGCAGATCGTAGTTCTTCCACCTCAGCGCGAACAAGTTTAGTACGATCATTGTAAATGTTCTCTTGCGCCTTGAGCGCCTCGACTAGCTCAGGTCGACGAAACATCATGAGCCTCCTGGCAACGGCATCACCTCAGGCGCTGTTTTCGCGCGTACGTGCTCAGTCCATGCCTCCATCAGCACCCGTCGTCGGTCGAGCAGGTCGCCACGCGCATAAGCTGCCTCAGCCCTATCCTTGATTGTGTGCGCTAGCGCCGCCTCGATGACCTCGCGCGGAAATTCGGTGGCGTCGCCCGCCCAGGTACGGAAGGACGCGCGGAAGCCATGGGCGGTAATGGGGCGGCCATCTTGGTCCACCCATCGGGGGGACTTCTCCTTTCCTTCGCCCGCTCCCATTCCCTGCATACGGCTGATCAGCATCAGGAATGCCATCGACGAGAGCGGCGAGATTGGCCTTGGGCCAGGAAAGACATGATCGTCCGGCTTGCGCCGAAGTGGCGACATCTCCTGCAGAATGGTCATGGCGGCCGGCGACAGCGGCACACGATGAGCCTTGTCGCCCTTCATGCGCTTGGCGGGCACCGTCCAGATGGCATGCTCTTCGTCGATCTCCCGCCAGGTTGCACCCATGACCTCGCTAGTCCGCGCGGCAGTCAGGATCAGGAACTCCAGCGCTCTAGCCGCCGTGGCACGTCGCTTCCGCAACTCCGTCACGAAGGTCGGCAACTGGCGCCACGGCAGCGCCGGCTGGTTTTCTACAGGCTTCAGCTTCCTGGCCGCCGGCAGGTCGTGCCGCAGGTCCCGCCAGCGTGCAGGATTGCCAGCTGAGCGCAGCCCTTTGGCTGAGGCATAATCGAAAATCGTCTCGATCCGCCCCCGCAGGCGGCTAGCTGTCTCCGGCGCCCGCGTCCAAACCGGCTCTAGCACCGCCAGCACGTCGTTGCGGTCGATTGCCGCTACGTCCATCCCGCCAATCCTGGGGTAGGCATAGGTCGCCAGCGTGTTCTTCCATTGCTGGCGGTGTATGCGGTGGCGCCAAGTCGGCTCATGCTTGGCGATGTAGCGCTCGGCCAGCACCCGGAACGCGCGCTGGTCAGCGTCCTCAACCTTGCGCACAAGCGCGGCTCGCTCTGCCTTACGTGCGGTGATTGGGTCATCACCAGCGCGCAGACGCTCACGTGCACCTGCGGCCGCTTGACGAGCCGACGCCAAAGAGACTTCGGGGAAGCTGCCGAGGCCCATGTCGCGCTGCTTGCTCCCGAGCCGGTAGCGAAGGATCCAGCCTTTGCGGCCATCCGGGCGCACCAAGAGATAGAGGCCAGCACCATCGTTGTAGCGACCTGGTCGCGCCTCTGTCTTGGCTCTCACAGCCGATAGCTTCATACTGAAGAATCTCCGTCAAACCGTTTTGAACCCTACTCTGGCCCCAACATACCGGCTTGAATAGAGAGAAACAAGGAGACATGCACAGGATAACTTGTGGACGTAAGTCGCTGCTCAACAATGACTTTGACATCACTGATGCTCTGCCCAGAAACAGCTAGAAACAGCAGCTTTAAGGATGTGGCCGACTTCGAAGGCGTTCGCGACAACATGCTGGTCGGCTACGGCCTCGTGGTCGGGCTGAACGGCAGCGGCGACACGCTGCGCAACTCCGCCTTCACCCAGGAAAGCCTCACGGCGATGCTGGACCGGCTGGGCGTCGCGACGCGCGGCGGCAAGCTGAACACCAAGAACGTCGCGGCGGTGATGGTGACGGCCACCCTGCCGCCTTTCGCCCGCCAGGGCAGCCGCCTGGACGTGTCGGTCAGCGCCCTTGGCGATGCCAAGTCCCTGAACGGCGGCACGCTGCTGGTGACCCCGCTGATGGGCGCGGACGGCGAGATCTATGCCGTGTCACAAGGAGCGCTCTCCACGGGCGGCTTCGAGGCCGGCGGGCAGGCTGAGAAGGTCACCCGCGGCGTGCCGACCACCGCCAGGATCCCTTCCGGCGCCATCGTCGAGCGGGAAGTCGAGTTCGCGCTGGCCCAGCTGGAGAACGTGAAGCTGGCCCTGCGCAACCCCGACTTCACCACCGCGAACCGGATCGCGGCGGCGATCAACAAATGGTCCAAGGGTGCCGGCGCGCAGGCGACCGACCCGGCCACCGTGGTGCTGAGCATTCCCGGCCACTACCGCGAGCGCATCGCGCTCCTGATGAGCGAGATCGAGCAGCTGCGGATCGACCCCGACCAGCCCGCCCGGATCCTGGTGGACGAGACCAAGGGGATCATCGTGATCGGCGAGAACGTGCGCATCAGCACGGTCGCCATCGCACAAGGCAACCTGACCGTACGCGTCACGGAGACCCCGCAGGTGAGCCAGCCGAACCCCCTTGCCAACGGCGAGACGGTGGTGACGCCACAGACCAACGTCCAGGTCGACGAGGAGAGTGGCCGCCGCATGGCCGTCCTGAGTGGTGCAGTCACCCTGCAGGATCTGGTGGACGGTCTGAACGCCATGGGGGTCGGACCGCGCGACATGATCGGCATCATCCAGGCCATCAAGGCCGCGGGTGCCCTGCAGGCTGAAATCGAGGTGATGTGATGGCTGACACGTTATTCATGCTGCCCCAGTCCACCGGCCCTGCCCGGGCGGCCGAGGCCGCGACCCAGAAGCAGGGTCCGCGAGATCTGGCCGCAGCGGAGGAAGCGGCACAAGCGTTCGAGAGCGTCTTCCTCGCGAAGATGCTGGAAGGCATGAGCACCGGCCTTTCCGGATCGGTGATGTCCGGTGGCCAGGCCGAAGACACCTGGCGGTCGTTCATGAACGACGAGTACGCAAAACTGGTCAGCCGCTCCGGTGGCGTCGGCGTGGCCGATGCGGTCCTGAAGGCGATGCTAGATGCGCAGGAGGTCGGATGATGGAAGCGCTGGAACGGGTGGCGGTGATCATGACCCTGATGCGCCAGCTGGAACAGGTGATGGAACAGGAGATCCAGATCCTGCGCGGCATGCGTCTGGACCGGCTTCAGGACATCGTCATGGAAAAGACGACGCTCTGCCATGCCTATGAGGCGGAGCTGCGGGCCCTGCGGCGTCAGCCGGAGCTGATGGCGCTGCTCGACCCGGAGGTCCGCCGTTCCCTGGAACAGGCAACGAGGATCTTCCAGGCGAAGGCGGCGGACAATCTTCGGTCGCTGGAGGCAGCACGGACCGTGGTCGAACGGGTGATGCGTCATATCGGCAGCAGCCTGGAGGCCGGCCCGGCCAAACCGAAACTCTACCCCCAGCAGCGGACGGGCAACGCGATGCGCGGCCAAGTCATCGCGCTGGCCTTCGATCGGCAGATCTGACCCATGTCGCTCACCAGCACGCTCAACAATGCGCTGTCCGGCCTGGCCGCCGCCCAGAACGCCCTGGCAAACACCGCCAACAACGTCGCGAACGTCAACACCCCCGGCTACTCGCGCAAGGTCATCCAGCAGGAGACCCGTGTCATCGCGGGCGAGGGTGCCGGGGTCCGGTCGCTCGACGTCACCCGCGTGGCCGACCAGTTCATCGCCACCGAGGCACGCGAACAGGCGGTCCGACTGGGCCGCAGCGAAGCGATCGCGGCCATCCATCAGCGGGTCCAGGACACGATCTACGGCGAAGCCGGGGACAGCACCCGCGGCATCCCGAGCAGGCTGACCGAACTTTTGACTTCGCTGGATGCACTGACCGCCACGCCCGAGCTGGCAGCCTCGCGCCACGAGGTGCTGAGCAGGATTGACGACGTCCTTCGCACGATCGACGGCGACACGAGCGCGATCCAGACCCTGCGCCACGATACCGACCAGACGATCGGCCAGACCATCGCGTCGATCAACGTGGATCTCGTGGAGCTTGCAGCCGTGAACGACCAGTTCACGCGCGGCAACGGCACCGCCGAGATGCAGGATCGGCGCGACAACCTCCTGCACGCCCTGGCCGGCAAGATCGACATCCAGGTCGGCTGGCACGAAGACGGCCATGTCGATCTGGTCACCCGCGCCGGCACCGTCCTCCTGGACGGCGAGCCCAAGGTCCTTGTCTACGAGCCAGCCTCGTCCGTGGCGAGCGACGCCTCGTTCGGCGCGATCACCGTGGTCGCAGCCAGGGATATCGATCGCGCCACCGGCAAGCCGGTGGCGGGGGCGAGGTCCGAGGATCTGGTCAGTGCCGGCACCCGCACGGTACCGACACCGGAACTGGTGGCAGCCGGTGCCGATCCGATCGTGTCCCGCCTGCGCGGCGGCAAGCTGCAGGGTCTGGTCGAGGCCCGGGACCGCATCCTGCCCGAGCTGGCCGACCAGCTGGGCGAGTTGGCCTCGATGCTGCGCTTTTCTCTCAATGCCGCCCACAATGGCGGAGCGGCCAATCCGCCGCCGGCAACGCTGCAGGGAACGAAAGTGGGGCAGGCCGCCGCTTCCCCGTTCACCGGGACCGGCACGGCCACCATTGCGGTCGTGGACCGCACCAGCGGCGTCACCGCAGCGGCGTTCCAGCTGGACCTTGCCAGCTTCGCCACCGTGGGGGACGTGACGACGGCGATCGTGGCGGCGTCGGGCGGCGCGGTCACCGCGACGCTGGACGCCAGCGGCCGGCTTGTACTCGGTGCGGTCGATCCTGCCCACGGCATCGCGATCGACGAGGGCAGCAGCGCCGTACCGGTCAGCGACGCGGCCGGCCACGCCAGGAGCTATGGCTTCTCCCACTATTTCGGCCTGAACGATCTGGTCGTCGCCGGTAGCGGGGCCAGTGCTGGCCACTTACGGGCCGATATTGCAGCCAACGGCTTCCAGCTCGCCGCCGGCAAGCTGGACGTCACGACAGGCCCGCCCTTGGTGGCGAGGCTGGGCGGGGTAGGCGACCAGCGCGGGGCTGCAGCCCTGGCGGCGGCGCTGACCACACCCACTGTCACGGTCGCGCGCGGAGCCCTGCCTGCCTACGCCCAGACACCGGGCGGCTATGCAGCCGACATGGCAAGCCTGTCTGCGGCGCTAGCCGCAGAGGCGCAGCGGACCGAGGCAGGTGACAAGGCGCTGGCGGACGATCTGGCGAGCCGGATCGGCACGATTGGCGGCGTCAACCTCGACGAGGAACTGTCGCGGCTCGTGCTCTATCAGCAGGCCTACACCGTCTCCGCCCGGATCATCTCGATCACCGACGACCTGTTCGGCGAACTCCTGCGGATCGGCAACTGAACGGAACCTCCCTCATGACTACCCGTATCGGCGATCTCAGCCACCAGACCCGTCTGGCCGACGTGATGGGCAGCACCCGCTCGCGGGTCCGCGATCTCGAGACCGACGTCGCGACCGGCAAGCAGGTGCGACGCTACGCGGAGATCCCGCAGGAGACGGCGCTCCTCCTTCGTACGCGCGACCAGATTGCGACCAACGGAAACTTCCTTGCCCAGAACGAGCGGCTGAACGACGAGTTGCAGGCGATGGACGGCGCGCTCGGCAGCATCGTCTCGGTCGCCGAGCGGCTGCGTACGCTGCTCGTTCAGCGCCTGAACGATCCCAGCGGCGACGACATGCCCCTTGGGATCGAGAGCGCGACGCTGACCGAGGAGGTGGCGGCACAGTTGAACGCCACCTCGCATGACCGTTACCTGTTCTCCGGGACCAGCACCGATACCAAGCCTGTCATCCTGCCCGCCGGGCCGATCACGACCGCCGATCCCGGCCTCTACTACCAGGGCGACGACTTGAACCGCTCGGGCTGGCTGGAACGCGACGTGAAGGTGGACGTCCTGGTGCGTGCGGACGATCCTGCGTTCGCCGACCTCTTCGCCGCGCTCGGCATGACGCTGACCGGCCACCAGGCCAACAGCCGCCCGATGCTCGAAAATGCCCTGGCCAAGGCCGATCAGGCGCTGGCGGGCGTGATCGAGCTGCGCAGCACGGTGGGCGCCACGGCGGCCCGCGTGCAGGACGTGGCCGAGGTTCAAAGATCGGCCGCCCTTTATCTGGACGAGACCCGGGGCCGCATCGAAGACACCGACACCTCCGCGGCCATGACCCGGATGGCGCAGGACAAGGTCGCGATCGAGGCCTCCTACCTGATCGTCAGCCAGATCAGCAATCTCTCCCTGGCGGACTATCTGCGGTGAGCATCAACTCTTTCTTAACCAAGCCGACGTAAGTTTGCGGTCACGGAGTATTTCATCGAGGAACGATGAGCGTGACCGCTGCAGCAGCCTTGCCCGAACCGGCGATGACACCGACCCAGCATCCCTTTGCGGATCCGGAAGGTACCATGCTGGCGACCAGGTTCGGGATGATCCGAATGGACCCGGAGCGACTGCTCTCGTTCCCGTCGGGATTACCGGGCTTCCCCGGGTCTCACCGCTTCCAGCTGGAACGGATCACCGGCAGTCCGGTGCTGCTGCTCCAGTCGCTCGACGATGGCGCCGTCGCCTTCTTCGTGATGCCGATCCCGCGCGAATCGGACCTGGTGAGGTCGGCTGACCGCAGCGCCACCTGCCATGTCCTGGCACTCGACCCGGACCATGCCGACTACCTCGCGGTCGTCACGGCGCGCCAGGGCAGCGAAGGGCTGGAGCTGTTCGCCAATCTTCGTGCACCCATCGTGATCGACACGCAGCGGCGCATCGGCACCCAGATCGTACTGGCTGACAGCAGCTATTCGCTGCGCCACCGCGTCCTGCCGTCGAACTGAACCGGAGCAGCGAGATGATGGGCGGCATCAGCAGCGTCGCGTTGAACGCGCGTGCGCAATCCACCAGGCTTCAGCCGGATCAACGGCGTGCCGGCGCTCAGGCCATGCTGCTTGCAGCCGCCGCTCGGCACCGGGCAAAAGACTACCGGGGTGCCTGCGAACTCTACCGCGAGGTGCTGCGCCGCGATCCGCGCCAGCCGGATGCCGTGCATCTGCAGGGCATGGCGCTGGCGGCGCTGGGCGAGGCCGAGGAAGGCGAACGCCTCGTCCGCCACTCCCTCAGCCTGCGACCGGACTGTGCCCATTTCTGGTCCAACCTCGGGAACCTGCTCAATCGCTCGGACCGAAAGGCGGAAGCCATCCAGGCGTACGAGCGGGCGATTGCGCTGGACGGGCGGTTCGCCGACGCCAGGGCGAATCTTGCCGGCGCACTGGCCTCGCTGGAACACTTCGAAGCGGCCGAGGAAGCCGCGAGGGCAGCCCTGGAGCTGGCACCTGACCATGTGACGGCGCTGGCCAACCTCGCCGGTGCTCTGATCGGCCGCCATCGCTTCGCCGAGGCCGAGCCGCCCCTGCAACAGGCACTGGCCCAGGATCCGGCGAACTACGACGTCTGGTACAACATGGGCCATCTCGCTATGGCACGCGGGCGAGCCGACGAATCGGAGCAGGCATTCCGTCGCGCCCTGGAGCTCGATCCGGGTGCGCTCGAGGCGATCCGCTGGCTGGGCTATGCCTGCGTACGTACCCGCAAGGGCGAGGAAGCTGAGCGGCATCTCAACCGCTTTTTGGAAGCGCGTCCCGAACCGTCCAACGCCCACTCGATCCTGGGGCATCTCTGCATCCAGCGCGGGCTGTTCGAGGAGGGCCTGGCCCTGCTGCGCAAGGGCGTGGCGCGTCCGTCCGCGCAGTCCGCCGAGCATTCCACCCTCGTGTTCGACCTGAACTACCTGGCAGGTGCGGATCCGATCGAGGTTCGCGCCGAGCATGAGCGTTGGGCCAAGCGGTTCGCGCTTCCGCACGTGCTGCACTGCGCCCCGGCCCGTACCGACCTCGACCCGGACCGCCGCCTGCGCGTCGGGTTCATCTCCCCGGACTTTCGCGGCCATTCCGTCAGCTTCTTCTTCCTGCCGGTGCTGCAGCATCTGGATCGTACGGCGGTCGAGACGTTCTGCTACGCCTATGTCGATCGTCCCGACGACATGACGAACATGCTGCGCGCGACCTCCGATCACTGGCGGGATGTCGCGTCCATGCCGGACGACGAGATCGCCCGGCAGGTCAGGGCCGACCGCATCGACATCCTGGTCGATCTGGCAGGGCACACTTCGGACAATCGCCTACTCGTGCTGGCGCGCCGCCCGGCGCCGGTGCAGGCCACCTATCTTAGCTACCCCAACACCACCGGCACCACGGCAGTGGATTGGCGCATCGTCGACCGGGCCACCGATCCGGCGCATGCCGACGCCTATGCCGTCGAGCGGCTGATGCGGCTCGACCGTTGCTTCCTGGCCTATCGCCCGATCGACTATCCGGAGGTGCTGGATCCGCCCTGCCTCGCCAACGGTCACGTGACGTTCGGCTCGTTCAACAATGTCGCAAAGCTCAACGACACCGTGTTCGAGGCTTGGGCCGCCATCCTCCATGATGTGCCCGGGTCAAGGCTGCTCCTGAAGCACGACATGAGCCATGACCCGGTCGTCCGGGACCGGATCGCCGATGCCTTCGGCCGGCGCGGGATCGCCACGGACCGCATCGAGCTGATCCAGCGCACGCGCGGCCGGGCCGATCATCTCGCCACCTACGGACGGGTCGACATCGCGCTGGATACCTTCCCCTACAACGGCACCACCACGACCTGCGAGGCACTCTGGATGGGCGTCCCGGTCGTCACCTTGGCCGGCGCCGTTCATGCCGGACGGGTCGGCGTCTCGCTCCTGCAGACCCTGGGCCTCGCCTCCTGCATCGCTCAAGATCCCAAGGAGTATGTCCTGACCGCTGTTCAGCTAGCGGGATCTGCGGGGCTGCTGTCCAGCCTGCGGCGCATGCTCCGCGCCGAGATGGCGGCTTCTCCGCTCATGGACGAGGCGGGACTCGGCGCCAGCCTGACCGCCGCCTTCCGCGCCATGTGGCAGGACCGCTGCCAGCGGGGAGCGAGGCAATGAAAGGAGCAGCGGCCATGCCCATAGACCAGGCCGAGGGGACGACGCTGGCCATGATGGAAGAACCGGCGGTCCGAACCGCGCCCGCACCCGAGCGTGCGCAGGAGACCGACGAACTGAGGTTGCACATCGGGGGAATCCAGCCACGGGCTGGATGGAAGATCCTGAACGTGCAGCCCGGGCCGAACGTCGACTTCATCGGCAACTGCACCGACCTCAGCCAATTCGGGGACGGGTCCGTCGCAGAGGTCTATGCCTCCCATGTCCTCGAGCATCTGGGCTATCAGCACGAGCTGCATGCCGTGCTGGCGGGGGTGCGGCGGATCCTGAAGCCCAACGGGTGCCTGCGCATCAGCGTTCCGGACCTGGACGTGCTGTGCCGGATGTTCATCCACCCGCAACTGCCACCCGAGGCCCGCTTCCATCTGATGCGCGTCATCTATGGCGGGCAGACGGACGAGCATGACTTCCACAAGGTCGGCTTCACCTTCGACCTGCTCGGCCATTTCCTGGCCAGGAACGGCTTTCGCGAGTTCCGGCGGGTGGAAGGTCACGAGCTGTTCGACGACACGAGCCGCCTCATGCTGTTCGGGCATCCGATCAGCCTGAACGTGGTGGCGACCATCTGAACCATTCCTGCGCCCGGCGCTGTCGCGGCAGCGCCCGTTAACCACGCCGATCCATCAACCTTTCAGACCAGATAACCTTAACGCCCAGCCCGACTGGATCGGTCGGATCACGGGCAGGAGACTTGTCCATGCCGCTTACTGGAACGACCAACACCTCCGCCAACACGGCACTGCGCTACCTGACCACCAATACCGCGCAGGCCAGCAGTTCGCTGGCGAAGCTTTCCAGCGGGTCCCGGATCGTGAAGGCCTCCGACGATGCGGCATCGCTCGCGGTCGGCACCGAGATCCGGGCCGACGTCTCGGCGCTCAGGCAGGCTTCGGTCAACACCGCCCAGGCGTCCAGCCTGCTCCAGGTTGCAGATGGCGGCCTTGCCAAGATTTCGGACATCCTGCTGCGCATGAAGGCCCTGGCCGTGCAGTCGCAGTCCGGCTCGCTGACGGATGGCGAACGCTCGTTCCTGGACCTGGAGTACCAGGAACTGGTGGGTGAGGTCGGCAATATCACCAACCAGACCAAGTTCAACGGTGCACAGCTGTTGAACGGCGCGTCCGGCAAGTCGATCGATCTGAGCGCATCCACCGATACGATCTTCAACCACGACAGCACCTATGCTAACGGCGTGACTGCGCGCCTGTCCGGCAATGCCAATGCTGGCACCTGGCAGCTAGCCTACAACTATACGGCCGGCTCCAGCCTCGGCGAGTTCACCTTGTCGAACGGTACCATCGCTGACACGGTGCAGTTCACCCATGCCGGAAGTGCAGTGGTCTACGAAGGCCGGATCTCCTTCCAGCATGCGGGGCTCGAGCTTTCCTTGAGCAACTTCGACTTCACCTCGACCTTTGCAGCAGGTGCGGCCAGCCAGCTCGAGGTGGCCGGTGGTGCCAGCCTGACCTTCCAGGTCGGGGTCTCCTCCGGCGATACGATTGCCGTCAACATCAGCGACGTCCGGCCGGCCGCCTTGGGCTTGACCGGGACCAGCGTGAACAACAACGCATCCGCAGTGACGGCGGGCGACGCTCTGGACAGTGCGATCGCCGGCATGAACGAGGCGCGCGCGAACATGGGTGCGCTGATGTCGCGCTTCGAGTTCGCTTCCGCCAATCTCGCCACCAGTGTCGAGAACCTGGACGCGGCGCGCTCGACCCTGCTGGACGTCGACATGGCTGCGGAGATGACCAAGTTCACCTCGATGCAGGTACTGACCCAGGCCGGCGTGTCCATGCTGGCGCAGGCAAACCAGATGCCCCAGAACCTATTGAAACTGCTGCAATGATGAGCTGCTCGATATGCGCCGGTGGGGCGTCTCCACGCCTCTGGCCGGCGCTTGCGGGAGCGGATAGGAATGGCGCCGTGGATCGGGTGCCGACGGTGATCGTGGGCGGCAGGATGGCAAGGATGGAGTGGATAGGGGTGAGGAAGCTGGCGATCGGGGTCGTGGTGCTGGCACTTGGCGGCGTCGGCGGCTGCACGCAGAGCCCTGACGGACCGGCCCAGCCGGGTGCCAAGACGGCCACCGGCGCCGTCGCCGGCGCAGTGATCGGCGGCGTTCTCGGCAACATCCTGGGCCACAAGGGCGTCAAGGGCGAAGGAACGGCCATCGGCGCCGCGATCGGTGCGGCGGTGGGCGGCGGTATCGGCTATGCCTTCGACAGCCAGGAGCAGCAGTTTCGCAAGGAGCTCGCCTACGAGACCCAGTCTCGCCAGCTGGAGATCGAGCGGGTCCGCCAGGATGCGCTGAAGCTGGTCATGCCGTCCGAGGTCATGTTTCCCTTCGACAGTGCGGTGCTGCAGCCGGGCTACGCGACCACCATGGCCAAGATTGCGGAGGTCCTGAACGCCTACCCCCAATCGCGCGCGACGATCACTGGCTACACCGACAGCCAGGGCTCCGAGGCCTATAACCTCGACCTCTCGAACCGGCGGGCCGAGGCCGTGCGGACCGCACTGATCAGCCACGGTGTCGCCGCAGGCCGGCTCACTGCCCTGGGCCGCGGTAAGGCGGATCCAATCGGCGACAACAGCACGGCTGCGGGCCGCCAGATGAACCGCAGGGTCGAGATCCTCGTGCAGGGGGGCTGACGGCAGCCTTATCCCCACGCTGCTTCTACAGCTTCCGCCAGGCCCTGCCGTCACGCTTGAGCAGGGCGTCTGCCGCAGCCGGGCCGTCCGAGCCGGCGGCATAGTTGGGAAAGTCCGGCGGCGTGTTCGACCAGTATTCCAGGATCGGCTGGACCACGCGCCAGCCGGCCTCGACGAAGTCCGCGCGCTGGAACAGCGTGCCGTCGCCCGTCATGCAGTCGTAGAGCAGGATCTCGTACCCGGTACCAGGCGTCTCCCTGAAGAAATCCCGGTAGCGGAAGTCCATCCGCACCTCGTCCGAATGAACCTCGGGCCCCGGGACCTTGGCGTTGAAGTGGAACGAGATCCCCGCATCCGGCTGGATGTGAAGCACCAGCTTGTTGGTCGCCAGTTCATCGACCGGCGTGGTCCGGAACATGGTGAAGGGCGGTCGGCGGAGGTGGACCACGATCTCGGTGTCGCGCCGCTTCATCCGCTTGCCGGTCCGCAGGTAGAAGGGAACGCCGGCCCAGCGCCAGTTGTCCACGAACAGCTTCAAGGCGACATAGGTCTCGACGGGCGACTCCGGTGCCACGCTCGGATCCTGCCGATAGCCCGGCACGCTCTTGCCGTCCATCACGCCCGGGCCGTACTGCCCGCGAACAGCGCAGGCCCCGAAGTCGCAGGTCGGGATCTCCACCGCGTCCAGGACCTTGGCCTTCTCGGTGAGCACGGGGCCGGGGTCGAAGGAATTTGGCGGCTCCATTGCGGTGACGGCCAGGAGTTGGAACAGATGGTTGGGGATCATGTCGCGCAGGGCGCCGGCATGCTCGTAGAACCTGCCACGCCCCTCCACGCCCACCGTTTCCGCGGCGGTGATCTCCACATGGGTGATGTTCTGCCGGTTCCAGAGCGCCTCGAACGCTCCGTTGCCGAACCGCAGCATCATGATGTTCTGGACCGTCTCCTTGCCGAGGAAATGGTCCATCCGGAAGATCTGGTCTTCGCGCAGCACATTGAGGATCTGCCGGTTCAAGGCGAGGGCAGAGGGCAGATCGTGGCCGAATGGCTTTTCGATCACCACCCGACGCCAGGCGGGCTGTCCATCCCTGCCCTCTACGGTCAGGCCGGCCGCCCCCAGTCGCTCCACGATGGGCCCGAAGAACCGCTCGGCGACGGCCAAATAGAAGAGCACATTGGTGCCGGGACGGTCGATCTCGGCCTTGAGCGCCTGGAATGTTGCGGGGTCGCCGAAATCGCCGCGGCGATAGTGGAGGCGCTGCACCAACCAGGTCCAGACAGCATCGTTGAACGCAGGCGCATTTGCCTCGCCGACATGGCCCGCGACGAAGCCATGGATCTTGGACGACAGATGCTCGCGCCAGCCGGCATCGTCGAGGTCGGCGAGATCGAGGCCGATTACCCTGAACCCGTCGGCAAGCATGCCGGCCTCGGCCAGGTTGTAGAGTGCCGGTGCGATCAGCCTGCTGGTGAGGTCGCCCCCCGCCCCGAAGATGACCATGGTGCAAGCTGGCGCGGGCTGGTAGCGATGCTTGCGATCTTCCGCGGCACGGGCGTTGAGGATGTCCATCGTCGGAGGAGCCTTCCTTCACGAGCAGCCATGGCTGCAGCAGCGGTCGAGGTGCGTCCATCGACCTGTCCAGGTCAAGCCGTGGGCATTCACTCGGCCAAGCCCCGTAGAGCTGGCATGGAGAGGCCTTCCTGTCGACGTGCATCGCGTGACTGCCGGCTTCTGGTCGGATCCGCCTGATCGAGACCGGAGGCGCCGGGCCGACTGCGCGACCGCACTGCAAGAGCCAGGCCCTCTACCTTGGATCTGTCGCTGGCATGCGCCGAATTCGGAGAGGTAGAACGGTGCGATCCGGCCTGAGCCGGTTGATGATCGTCATGACCCAGCCCAGGCGAGAGGCAGACAGGCGGTAGCGGCCGGTTCAGGAGCGGGGCATGCGCCTGAATTCCATGTCCATTGCGCTACTTGAGCAAGTGGGCCTCCACTTCCGACAGAAGCTGCTCTGGCGCAGGACAATATTGACGCTGCCAAGCCTGATCGCCCGGCTGCGCTGCGCCTGCGATCAGCGGACCGCGTCGGCTTCCTGGAACGGACGACTGGTCTGCTAAGGGAGCAAGGACGAGGCGGGGCCCCTGATCTGCAGACCCTCCCGCCTGGAGGTTCCGGGCCGCGGTTTCTGGCGAAGCCCCACGGTGGCAGGCATGGTCTGCGGCTGACGCCGGACCAGCTTGGTTGCAGCGTTCTAGCTGGATGGCCCCAGCATGTCGTGGCGGATACTCCCATGCATATCGAGGAGGATGCCGGACGGCAGCAGGTCTCGACGCCTCAGACCACGCGACGGCGCGCGTACGGGCCGAGTGCCAAAGGCTGCATGACGGCTGCCCGACGCATGCTGAACGACCCATTGGGCCGCCCTGTTCGCGGCGGAGGCGATCGATCTTCGGTCCGTCGCCGCACGCTGTTGCTGCGGGGTGACGTCCTGATCTAGTTGCGCGAGGCGATCCCCAAGCTCAGCCTCGGCGACTTGCACCGCCGCTTCATGCTTCGTGACATCTCAGGGCTGCCCATGGACGAGGAGAAGTCTTCCCGGCGCCAGTACCTTGCCTGGGTGTGATCGGCCACGTCCACATCGACATGTTCAGGCAGTACCGGGCGCAGGACGGCCCATGTCCCTCCGCGCCAGGTTCGCACCGCACTATCCACGATCCGATTCCTTTCTGGAAGGACACCGTCAGGGGACAGCAGCAACATGTTATTGGCGCGGCAGGCCGGAGAACCGCGGTCGCCAGCCAGCGGATCGAGGCCTTCTTCGGCGGCCACGAGTTCGACGAGGTCCGCGGCAGGCACGGTAGCCGGCGCCGGTCCACCAGCCTCTGCTAGCCGCCGTGCAGCTTGCAGCCTGCGGTCCTTCCAGCTGAGCTGATCGAGGGCCACGCAGAGAATGGGACGATCGAGGCGGCTGCCCATCAACGCGGTCAGCGATCCCGATCCCCAACGTGCTGCGGTGGTGGGCGCACTTCCGGACCATCATGGTGGAGGAAAAGGCCGAACCGGCAGCCTTCAGGCTCGAACCGGCCTTCCCGGCCACGCCTCCTGGCTTGATCGGCAGTGGCGATGGATGGTCTGTCGGCCGACGAAGCATGGACCAGACTTGTCGGGAGACGAAGGGTCGGCTGCTGCCGAACTTTCGAGAGTTTCCTCTACAGCCCGAGGGTCGACCTCGTCCGTCGGCAAGACCGGGCGACCCGCAAGACGGTACGCCGCGATCTGTCCGCGGCCGTCAAAGGCTGCGACAGGCTGCGACAGGCTGCGACAGGCTGCGACAGGCTGCGACAGGCTGCGACAGGCTGCGACAGGCTGCGACAGGCTGCAGTGTCTTCATCTCGCCCCCGAGCATGTCAAGCTCGGACAGGCAGAATTCTGAATGGCATGCCTACGTCCATCGGACGGGAGATGATCATGGGCGTTGGTCACCTTGCGGGGGCCTGGCAACATCACCGGCATCCCCATGGCCATGCCGCCACCCCATGCGGTGCCGTCACTCGGTCGCCTAGATGGCTCTCGATGCCCGCAGCCGGCGTCTCTGGCCCGATGCCGGCGCATCAGGATGGTCGTCTCATCGACCACCAGCTGGGCCACTCCCGATCCTCCCGGTCCGAGCGCGCATGCCCGACGCAACGTAGCCAAGCGCTGGTTCTGCCGACTGACGAACTCACGACGCATTGCCACTCGCCGCCACCATCTCGCCCGGAAACTAGCTGGAGACCACTACGCGGGCGCGGCCTCATCGGTCTCCCGGCTCAATGTGCTGATCAGGTCGAGAAGCCAGCGCAGCTTCCGCTCGGCAGATACTCGATAGGTGACGGCCGTACGTCCTGCGCGAGGAGTCTCTGCCAACCAACCGAAGGCGTCCGCCTTGTTCTGGCCCATGCTTGGCTGTCCTTGTCGCTATGGCAGGGCATGCTAGGAAGCAGCAGGATCGGTCCGCGGCGCGTCGAAAGGAATGCTTCATGGGACGCAGGTTGTTCGGGATTGCGGCCCTGTCAGTAGCATCGCTTTGGGTCGCGCTGCCGGCGACGTGCCAGAAGGCCGCTACTCCCATCGAGGTGAAGATCTTCGCGATCAACGACTTCCACGGCAATCTCCTGCCGCCGGGCGGCGGCATCAAGATCACCGATCCCGATGATGCGTCGGCGACGATCGCCGTGCCGGCCGGGGGCTCGGAGGCGATGGCGACTCTGATCAAGCAATTGCGGAGCGCTGGGCCCAACTCCATCTTCGTGGCCGCTGGCGACCTGATCGGTGCAAGCCCGCTGCTCTCCGGTATCCTGCACGACGAGCCAACGGTCGAAGCACTCTCCCTGATGGGGCTGGAGGCGAGCGCGGTCGGCAATCATGAATTTGACGATGGCCTGGCCGAGCTGTTGAGGATGCAGCACGGCGGCTGCCATCCAGACGATCATTGCCGTGAAGGACAGACGTTCAAGGGGGCCAGGTTCCAGTACCTCGCCGCCAGCACGATCGACGAAGCGACCGGCCAGACGGTCCTGCCGCCCTACTATGTGAAGACGTTCGAAGGTGTCCCGATGGCCTTCATCGGGCTTACCCTTAAAGGGACATCCGGCATCGTCATGCCGACCGGCGTGGCCGGCCTGAGCTTTCGCGACGAAGCGGAGACGGTCAATGCGCTGGTGCCTGAGCTGCGGTCCGACGGGATCGAGGCGATCGTGGTACTAATCCACGAGGGCGGGTTTCCTACCGGCGGCTACGACGAATGCCCTGCCATCTCCGGCCCGATCGTGGATATCGTGTCCAAACTTGACAAGGCGGTCGACATCGTGGTGAGCGGCCACACGCACAAGGCGTACAACTGCATGATCGACCGTCGACTGGTCACGAGCGCCGACAAGTTCGGCACCCTCGTGACCCAGATCGACGTTCAGGTCGACCGCGGCACGCACGACATCGTCTCGGCACGCGCCGAGAACCTGATTGTCCGCACCGAGACCCACGCCAAGGATCCCGAGCAGACCGCACTGATCGAAAAGTACCAGAAGATCGTGGAACCGCGCGCCAACAGGATCGTGGGTCGGCTGTCAGCCTCGCTGACGAAGGCGGAGAGCCCCGCTGGTGAGTTCACCCTCGGCAACCTGATCGCGGATGCGCAGCTCTCGGCCACGAAGGCTGCGGGCACAAGTGGTGCCGAGATCGCGTTCACCAATCCGGGTGGCGTGCGCACCGACCTGCTGATGGAGAACGGCAACGTCACCTACGCCGATGTCTTCGCGGTCCAGCCGTTCGGTAACTCGCTGGTGACGATGGACCTGACTGGCGCGCAGATCACTCGCATGCTGGAGCAGCAGTGGCTGGATCAGCCAAAGCCAAGGATCCTCCAGGTATCGCGCGGCTTCACCTATAGCTGGTCAGCGGAGAAGCCGCCGGGCGAACGCGTCGTTCCGGGGAGCATATCGTTGAACGGCAAGCCGATCGATCCCGTGGCAACCTATCGGGTAACGGTCAACAATTACCTGGCCGATGGGGGCGACGGCTTCACTGTGCTGAGGGATGGGGTGAACCGGGTTACCGGTGCCTATGATGTCGACGTGCTGGCTGGCTATCTCGGCAGCATGCAGGTCGTCTCTCCTGGACCGCTGGGGAGGATCGTACGGGTCGACTGAGGTTGCTCCTGCCTGATCGGTGGCTGCCAGACACCAAAACCATCAGGTTTTACGCCACGGAACCGCTTGCTGGCAGCTCTCCGCTGCTCAACACGACGCTTCTCCGCCACGTGCAATCTTGTTCTTCATGGCAGCGGCCGCCCTCGCTCGACCAACCTTTGAGGAAGCCGCCCGTGCCGGCACACGTCGATTGAACAGCCTTTTGAGCGAACACCTGCGTCGGCATCGGGACCGCTTTGTCCACATGCAATTGTTCACGGCGCGTGCCAGGCGCGCCGGTCGCCGCCGGTACCGGCCCATGAAACGGAGATTGCCGGTGCCGACCGGCGATTGCTGGAGCGACAATCTAGATGGATCGGGTCGGTTCAGGTGGCCACCAGAGCGGAACGTCAATCGATCCCTTCCATTGGTCCTGTCCTGCCTGCCGCGCGAAGATGCCGCCTTCATGCGGGCAGGATCACCTTCGGGGAATACTCGCCCTGCCGCCCCCGCACGATCGAGGTGAGAAAGCAGAACAAGGTGTAGCAGCTGGTCAGGCGGCGCGCACTTCGGCCAGGAACTGCCGGATGGTGTCCTGGACCTTGCTGGTACGGCCGGCCATGGCATGGTTGCTGCCGCGCACGGTCGTGGTCACCTCCTGGGTCTCCTGGGCGACCCGTTCGATGCTCTGTGCGATCGCACCAGTGGCGGCCTGCTGCTGCTCCACGGTGGCGGCGACGCTACCCGCGGCCCGGCCGATCTGGCCCACCGCGTCGAACAGGGTCCGGATCGCATCGGCCGAGGCATGGCTGGCTGCCCGGATCCGCTCGAGCTCGCCCGCCACGTCGTCAGTGGCCTTGCGGGTCTGCTCGGCCAGCGTCTTCACCTCGCCCGCCACCACCGCAAAGCCCTTGCCCGCTTCCCCGGCGCGCGCCGCCTCGATCGTGGCGTTGAGCGCCAGAAGGTTGGTGTTCTCGGCGATCGCCCGGATCAGCGCCACGACGCCGCCTGCCTTGTCCGCGGCCTCGCGCAGCTTGGCCACATCGGCCACCGCGCCTTCGGCCGCGGCCACCGTCTGGTTGGACTGGCGCCGCGACTGCTCTGCTGCGGCCGACACTTCCAGGATGGAAACCGTCAGATCGGCGGCCGATTTGCCAACCGCCCGGACGTTGCCGAGCGTCGCATCGGCGGCCGCCAGCGCTGCTTGGCCACTCTGCTCCAGCTCCACCGCCATCTCACCCAGATGCGCCTCGATTGAGCGCTCGAACGAGCTCACTGCCGCCTCCAGCCGTGCCGACCGTGCCCGAGCTGCCGACTGAGTCGCCGCCTCGGCCTGTTGCAGCAGACGTGCCTCGGCTGCCTTGTCCCGCAACTTGACCAGCGACCTGGCGAGATCACCGATCTCGTCCTTCCGGTCGGCCTGAGGCAGTACGACATCCAGTTGCCCATCTGCGATCGCGGAGGTGATCCGTTGGAACCCATGCAACGGACGCACGATCGCCCGCCAAGCCGTGACGACGGTCAGGAACACGGTCAGCACGAAGGCGACGGCGCAGGTGCCAACCAGAATGGCGACGACGTCGCGGTTAAGACTCTCGGCGCGGGCATTGAGCAGATCAGTTTCGTTGCCGACTGCCCCGCTCAGCTCGACCAGTGCCTTGTTGAGCGCCTGGCGGGTCGAGCGGTTCGCGTCGTTGTCGCCAATGACCCGGGCGGCAGCCGATCCTTCACGGCGACCAGTGGCCACCAGCGACCGGCGAAGATCAAGGAATTGCTGGATCTGGTGAACCGCCACCATCTCCGTTGCCTGGACGTCGGGCAACGGGCTTCCCTGCAGTTCTGGCAACGACGCCTCGATGGCAACCAGATGCTTTTCGAGGCTGTCCGCGAACTTGCCGAGCGCCTTGGCGTCGTTGGCCATGTAGATCCCGCGGCTCTCCGCCACCACAGCATAGACGAGGCCATTCACTCGCTCGACCGCTGCCTGGCGGCGACCGACCTCGGCCGTGTTGCCCAGAACGTCCTTTGCCTCGTGCAGAGCCCAGATGGCGGCCCCGGAAATGACGGCAATGGCCACAAGAGGCACCACCATCAGCATGAACAGCTTGGTCGACACCCGAAGGTCAGCGAACTTCTGGTCCATCCTGGACAAGATCAACGACATGGGCCCTGCGCTCCTCAGGCAGCCGACTGGCACTGATTTCCAGTTCCGACTGCCTATCTACGGGCGCAATCGTTGACGTTTCGTTACCGTCCGCGAGGAAGAATCGTGATGGCTCGTTCCGACGGCGAGCCGGTTCAGGTCCGGTCGCTGCCCCGAAGGGGCGTATCGCCGGGCTCGGGCTTGCGCTGGTCGATGGCCTTGCGCACCTGCTGGCTGAGCGGGTTCTCGGCGAAGCCTTGAGGCAGCTCTTCCGCGTCGGGCACGGCCGCGTCGACTGAACGCTGCAGATCCTGCTGCGCCTTGTCATGGCTATCCTTGGGCGGCGCTGCTGCCCGTCCAGTTTCGTTCGCCGTCATGATGCTCTCCCTGTTGCCTCGCACCCTTCTTCGTGAAGGGCTGGCGGGGCTGCCATCCGGTTCATCCGGGCCGCAGACCGCCGCAAAGCACCGCCTGGTGCCCGGCCGCCTCGGCCCACCCGAGGCAACGCCCCGTCTCCAGTCAGGCCGTTCTGCCTCCATGCGCCAACGCTCTTCCGGTGGCCTTGGTTCCAGCCGGCAGTCGCGGCCGCGTCTGGCCCATCAGAACTCTGCCGAACGCGATGTGGAACTTTGCATGCCACCGCCTTGTTCTGAGGGCTCAGGCTTGATGACGCGGTCTCCATTCGGGCGTGCGCCGCTTCGGACGCGCCGGCATCCGGACCGACCGGCGCCGGCAGTGTCGGGGGCGGGTCAGAGGGCCAAGGAGTGCAATGACAGAGGTATGGCCATGACGACGGGCTCGACAGACTATCGTTCCAATCCAACCCAATCCGGTTCATCGGGTGTCGGCGGCAGCGCAGGTGCTGGCGGTGGTGTCGGCGGCGTGAAGGATGCGGCCAAGCACTCATATGAAGCGGCCCGGCAGGAAGCAGCAGGCCTCGGCGAGGAACTGAGGCACCAGGGATCCGAACTGGTCGGGGCCGCCCGGGCTCGCGCCCAGGGGCTCGCGGAAGAGCAGAAGGCGTTTGGCGCCGACCAGATCGACGGGATCGCCCGTGCCGCGACCAAGGCGGCCGACGAACTGGAACAGGCTTCGCCGCAGCTGGCCCGCTACGTCCGTGATGCGGCGTCGGCGGCGGACAACTTCTCAAGCTCGCTGCGCGATCGCAGCGTCGGCGACCTACTGCAGAGCGTGACGAACTTCGCGCGACGCGAGCCGGTGATGTTCTTCGGCCTGACGGTTGCCGCCGGCTTCGCGCTGTCGCGGTTCCTCAGAAGCTCTGCCTCGCATGCCGACCAGGGATCCTACCGCGTGGCGGGTTCCGACTACCGGTCGCCCTATGGCGGATCGCCGGGCAGTGACAGCATGTATCGTGGTTCGTCCTACGAGGGCCGCTCGCATGCCGGGCATGATGCCGATTTCGGCCAGCCCCATACCCCGGTAGCGGCCACCCATGCGACCCCGGCCGAGTTCCCGACCGGCAAGACGACCACCACGGACCCGATGAGGTCGGGCAGCGCCCACCAAACCGGTGGCACCGGTGGCAGCACGGGCTCGTCTGGCATCGGCACGGTTGGTTCCGGCATTGGGACGGGCGGCGCCTCGTCCTCGACCTTCCCGGGTGGCTCGGCGTCCTCCCCAGGCTCCGCCACGAGCCCGTCCATGACGGACAACAAGCCGTCCAGCGGAACGACGGCCATCGGCGCCTCCGCGTCACCTACCCGGACCACCTTCCCCAGCGGGACGTCGTCCAGCGGGACGTCCGGCGGCACCGGCTCCGCGACGACGCCCAAGAGCAGCGGAGGGCCCAAGGCGTGATGAACCAGGACCGCTCGGTTCCCGCCCTGTTCGCCGACCTGATCGACAACGTCACGACCTTGTTCCGCAAGGAAGTGCAACTCGCCAAGACCGAGCTGTCGGAGAAGGCTGGCCAGGCGGCGACGGCATCCGCTTCGATCGCGATCGGTGGCGTGGTGCTGCTGTCAGCCCTGATCATCTTCCTGCATGCGGTCGTCGCCTGGCTCGCTTATGCCGGGCTGCCGTCGCATTGGGGCTATCTGATCGTGGCCGTGGTCGTCGGCATCGGCGGCTACGTGGCCCTGCAGAAGGGGCTCAATAATCTGAAGGCCACGCGTCTGATGCCGACGCGTACCGTAGAGCAGCTGCAGCGGGACGCTGCGGTGGCAAAGGAGCAGGTGCGATGAGGAGCATCGACGAAAAGTCGAGCGACGAGATCGAGCGCGAAGTCGAATCCAGCCGTGCGAACGTCCAGAACACCCTGCGCGAGCTGAGCGACCGCATGTCGCCAGGCCAGCTGGTGGACCAGGCGTTCGGCTACATGAAGACCTCGGGCGGCGCCGAGTTCGCCAACAATCTCGGCCGCTCCGTCCGTGACAACCCGCTCCCGCTCCTGCTGATCGGTGCCGGCATCGGCTGGCTCATGATGGGCGGGCAGCCAGCGATCCGGCGGACCTCTCACCATCACGACGACGCGTATCGCGGCCGCCACGACCTTGGTGCACCGGTGGGGGCGTTCGGCGACGGCGTCCACCGTTACGACGATCGTCCGGGTGGCTACCTGCAAGAAGCGCCGGCGCACTACCAGACAGGTGGCAGCACCCATGGCAGCGGACCGTCGATGACGGATCGGCTTTCTGGCGCCGCCGGGGCGGTGGGTGGTGCCGCCAGGACCACCGGCAGCACCGTCACCGGGGCAGCCCGCTCGACAGGCCATGCCGTCGGCGGTGCCGTCAGCTCGGTCGGCCACGCCGTCGGAACGGTCGGCAGCTCGGTCGGGCATGCTGTAGGGTCGGTGGGCAGCGCGGTCGGCAGCGCCGCCGGTGCTGTCTCCTCCGCGGTCAGCGGCGCCGCTGATGTCGTGTCCAGCGCAGCCGGGGTCGTGTCGAGCGTCGCCGCGACGGCGGCCGGTGCGGTATCCAGCGCCGCCCATACCGCTTCTCACGCCCTCGATCAGGCGGCCCATGTCGCCTCGTCCGGTTATGGCAGCGCCACGCGCCACGCGCATGACGCCCGCCATTCGCTGAGCGGGGCGGCCAGCGGGCTGGCGGATCAGGCCGGCACCTACTATGGCGGCATCCGCTCCCAGGGTGTGCGGGCCAGTGGCTATGCCCAGCAGCGGTTGTCGCGGGTCATCGAGGACCAGCCGCTCGTGCTGGGCGGCGTTGGCCTCGCGATCGGAGCGGCGCTGGGTGCCATGCTGCCGACGACGCGCGTCGAGGACGAGCTGGTCGGCGAGACGAGCGACCGGATCAAGGCCCAGGTCGCCGAGGCGGCCCAGGAGCAGTACGAGCACGCCAAGCATGTAGCTGGCGAAACCTACCAGGAAGTGGCCGACAGCCTGAACGAGAGCGGGATCAAGGAACAGCTGGCCGGGACCGTGCAGACGGCGGCCGAGAAGTTCCGCGAGACTGCTCACACCGCGGCCGACCAGGCCAAGGAACGGATCGGCGCCATCTCCGAAAGCGCCAAGCATCGGATCGGCGGCGAGCAGCAGACCAACGATGGCGAGAGCGGCGGCAGCGCTGGTGGCCGCAGCACCAGTGGGACCACTGGCAGCGGCACGTCCGTCGGCAGCGGCTCGAGTGTCGGCAGCACCGCCAGCGGCAGCAGCACGACGGCGACGCCAACCAGCGTCGGCAGTTCGGCCACCGGCAGCACCCAGAAGAGCGATACTGATTCGACCAGCACGCCTCTGACGAGTGGGTCCGGCTCGGGCAGCACGAGCGGCCTTGGCTCGACCAGCGCCAGCGGCTCGGCCGTGCCGACGTCGAGCAAGCCCGCCTTGGGTGACCTCGACAAGAAGATCTGATCCGCCCAGCGGATCGGGATTAAAAGGGGCCGCGGCATGCCATGCTGCGGCCCCTTTTCGATTCGTCAGGGTGCGCCGTAGGCGGTGCCGTCCTCGGCACGTGCCGGCTCGCGCAGGTAGCGCCCCTGTCGCGGCTGGGCGATCGTCTCGAATTCGGCGGCAAGCCGGTGCAAGGCCGATCGCATCTCCGGGCCATGCATCGCTTCGCCGTGCCCAGTGACGACAAGGTCGGGCTCCAGGCCCGCCAGCAGCCGGACCGAGGCCGCCGCCTTGTCCCATTCGACGGTGTAGTACATGGGCGGCCCGTGCATCTCCGCCTTCTGCACCGCGACCGCATAGGCGGATTCCTGGCGGGTCGTGACGAAGGCATCGCCTGCGACCATCGTCCGGTCCGCCTCCCGCCAGAGCGATACATGGCCGACGCTGTGGCCGGGCGTGTGAAGCCAGCGCCAGCCCGGCATGAACGGCACGTTGCCATCTGCCGGCAGGACATCCAGGCGTGGCCCCACGTCGACCGGGCTGCGGGGATAGAAGCGGGCGAGCGCCGCCATGGCACCACCGCCGACGCTGGGATCACCCGGCGGATAGGAAGCGCTGCCGTTCAGGTAGGGCAGTTCCAGTCGATGGGCATAGACGGGAGCGTCCCATTCCTCTGCCAGATCGACCAGCGCGCCCACATGATCGAAATGGCCGTGGGTCATCACGATCGCCGCCGGACGGGCGTTTTCCCCAAAGCGCTCGGCAGCGGCCGACTTGATCAGGTCCTTGGTGCCCGTCAGGCCGGCATCGATCAGCACCCATTGCCGGTCACCCGCAGATGGCTGGCCGTAGAACACGACATTGACGATCCCGAGCCGCCGGTAGGAAAGGTCCGGGGCGATCTCGTGGGTATGGTCGTTCCGCGCGGCATCCAGTTCCGCGTCGACGGCACTCGCCTCGTCGCTCAATGGTATCTGCTCGGCCATCGTTGATGCCCTCCTCTGCCACCTGCGGCGATGAAGCTCATCGCCAGACAGGGACCGAACGAGCAGTGCGGAGGATCCGTTCCCGCAGGCCTGCCAAGCCACGCCCACTCGGCAGGGCTGATCTTCAACCATGAACCACAGCTCACGTTCGGACTTCATCTGCTGCTTCATTTATCGGTAGCTTGCCGGAACTGGGCAATCACTTCCGGTTTAACTGCATGTCCGGCAGTCGGCATGGGTTCAGGAGCGTCCAGGTGCATGGCTTCAAGCGGAACTACGTTCGCTTCGACGAGAGCATCGAGACGATCGCCCCGGATGAGCAGGATGTATTCGACCGCATCGTCGGCGTGATGACCAAGGGTGGCCGCCTGATGCGCGAGCGCTATGGGCGACAGGTCCGGACCTCGCACGCCAAGCATCATGGCCTCCTCAAGGGACGGCTCGAAATTCTGGAGGGCCTGCCGGATGAGCTCAGGCAGGGCCTGTTCGCGGAGCCGCGCACCTATCCGGTCGTCGTCCGCCTGGCCCAGGTGCCGGGCGAGATCCTGGACGACCGGAGCGTGTCGACGCCCAGGGGCATGGCCATCAAGGTCCTTGACGTACCGGGCCAGAAGCTCGCTGTTCATGACGGCGAACTGACCCAGGACTTCGTCCTCGATACCGGCAAGGTGTTCATCGCACCGACCGCCAAGGCCTTTCTCGCCGCGATCAGCCTGACCGAGGCGGCCGCCCCCCTGCCCGAAGCCGTGAAGGGCGCGGTTTCAGCGACGTCGCGCGCTGCCAATGCCGTGCTCGGCGCCGTCGGCCTGGGCAGCGCCAATCTCGATTTCTTCGGTCATCCGGTACGGCATCCGCTGGCCGAGCCCTACTTCACCCAGGCCCCCATCCGGTATGGCGAGTATGTGGCGAAGCTCGGCGTCTGGCCGGCCCAGGCATCGCTCCACGCGTTGGCGGAGCGGCCGTTCCAGGTGACGGACGAGAACGGACTGCTCACGGCCGTATCAGACTATTTTCGCGATCATCCTGCCGAATACGAGGTTCGCGTTCAGTTATGCACCGACCTCGAACGAATGCCCGTCGAGGATGCGAGCACCGAATGGCCCGAAGACGAGAGCCCTTACCAGACGGTGGCACGGATGATCCTGCCGCCGCAGAACGCCGATGCGCCAGCCAGGCGCGCCCATGTGGAGGACGTTCTTTCTTTTTGTCCGGCGCACAGCCTGGCGGCGCATCGGCCGCTCGGCTCGATCATGCGCGCCCGGATGCGGGCCTACGAGACCCTCGGCACCGCGCGCCGCCTGCAGAACGGCATGCCGGCGCGTGAACCTCGCGGCGCCGAGGACGTGCCGGACTGACCGTCTCACCCATCGTCGTCACCTCTTCTCGGAGAACATGTATGCAGAGCGACACCCGTCCCCTCGCCCTCGTGACCGGTGCCTCCACCGGCATCGGCTTCGAGCTGGCCAAGTGCTGCGCGCAGAACGGGTTCGATCTCCTGATCGTCGCCGACGAGCCGCAGATCGAGGCTGCCGCCCAGGAACTGCGCCAGCATGGTGGAACGGTCGATGCCGTCCAGGCCGACCTCTCCACGATCGAGGGGGTCGACAAGGTGTATGACGCCCGGCTGGGCCGGCCGGTGGATGCGCTGCTCGCCAATGCCGGACGCGGGCTCGGCAACGCGTTTCTCGACCAGGATTTCCACGACATCCGCCACGTGATCGACACGAACGTCACCGGCACCGTCTACCTCCTGCACAAGGTGGGCCGCGACATGCGGACGCGCGGCCGGGGCCGTATCCTGATCACCGGCTCGATCGCCGGCTTCATGCCAGGCACGTTCCAGGCCATCTACAACGCCAGCAAGGCCTTCCTGGATTCGTTTTCCTTCGCGCTCCGGGCGGAGCTGAGCGAAACCGAGATCACGGTGACCTGCCTGATGCCCGGTGCCACCGAGACCGACTTCTTCGAGCGCGCGGACATGCTCGACACCAAGATCGGCCAGTCGAAGAAGGACGACCCGGCCATGGTCGCGAAGACCGGCTTTGATGCCATGATGAAGGGCGAGGGCGACGTGGTCACGGGCTGGCACAACAAGCTGCAGTCGGCGATCGCCACGGTCACGCCGTCCGGCATGCTGGCCAGGATGCACGCGAAGATGGCGGCACCCGGCACTGGCCAGTCCTGAGCCCGTCCATGCAGCAGCGTTGGCCCGACCGGCTCTGGATCGTGCGGCACGGCGAGAGCGCCGGCAATGTCGCACGCGATGCGGCTCTCCAGGCAAGGCAGGCGGTGATCGACATCGAACATCGCGATGTCGACGTGCCGCTCAGCGCGCTCGGCGAGGAACAGTCCCGCGCGGTCGGCCGCTGGTTCGCGGGCCTGCCGCATGACGAACGTCCGGACGTGGTGCTGACGTCGCCTTATCTGCGCGCGCGGCGCACCGCCGAGCTGATCCATGCCGCCGGCGGCCTGCGGTCGACCGTCGAGGATTTCCTCGTCGACGAGCGCCTGCGGGAGAAGGAATTCGGCGTCCTGGACCGGCTCACCCGCTACGGCATCCAGGAGCATCATCCCGAGCAGGCGGAGTTCCGCCGGATCCTTGGCAAGTTCTACCACCGCCCGCCGGGCGGGGAGAGCTGGTGCGACGTGATCCTGCGCCTGCGCAGCGCGCTTGACACCATCAGCCTGCATCATGGCGGCCGCCGGGTCCTGATCGTCGGCCATCAGGTCGTGGTGCTCTGCTTTCGCTATCTGTTGGAGAACATGACGGAAGACCAGATCCTCGCGATCGACCGGGAAGGCGACGTCGCGAACTGTTCGGTGACCGAATATGGCTTCGACCCGGCCGTGGGCGGACGCGGTGGCTTGGTCAACAAGCGCTACAACTTCGTGGCGCCGCTCGAGCAGGCCGGCACGGAAGTCACCGCCGAACCACCGGTCGCTGCCCGATGAGCAGTGAGACGGTCGTCGATGCCGGGCTCCTGCGTGGCATGAAGCTGCCGGCCCATGAGGAAGGCGGCGACAAGGACGTGCGCGGCAGCGTGCTGGCGATCGGCGGCAGCCGGCGGGTGCCGGGCGCCATCATGCTGTCCGCCGTGGCCGCCTTGCGCGCGGGCGCTGGCCGGCTGGGCATCGGGACCTGCCAGACGACAGCGGTCCAGCTGGGCCTAGCCATCCCGGAATCGATGGTGATGGGACTGCCGGAAACCGAGGGCGGCGACATTGCGCCTGAGGCTGCCGCCTTGCTGATGGAGCGGGCCAGTCGCAGCGATGCGATCCTGATCGGGCCTGGCATGACCGACCGCAAAACCGGCTGCCAACTGACGGCGGCCCTGCTGGCCGAGCTTGAGGGTCCGGCCTTCGTCCTGGACGCGGGTGCCATGCGTGGCATCCTGGAGCATCGCGACGTCATGCGCCGGCACGCAGGGCGCGTGGTGATCACACCCCATGCCGGAGAGATGGCCTCGCTCCTGGACATGTCGCGCGACGACGTGCTGGCCGATCCCCTGGCGGCCGCGCGCCGGGCGGCATCGCAGCTTCAGGTCGTCGTGGCGATGAAGGGCCGCTGCACCCGGATCGTCACGCCCGAGGGACGCGCCTGGGCCAGCAGCCAGGGCAATGTCGGACTGGCGACGTCCGGGTCGGGCGACGTGCTGGCCGGGATCATCGCCGGGCTGATGGCGCGCGGTGCTCCACCCCTGCATGCCACCGTCTGGGGCGTGTTCACCCATGGCGAAGCCGGCCGCCGGCTGGCACTCGAGGTCGGCCCCGTGGGCTACCTTGCGCGCGAGCTCCTGGACGGCATCCCGACGATCCTGGCGGACCTTGGCGGACAGATGGAGCCAAGCTCGTGAGCGGCCGCCTGCCACAGGCTGAAGCGGGCAGCCCCGGCATGTCGTCCGTGCTGGCTCGCAACATCCGTGCGATGACGGAGCAGCGGGAGCGCAAGCAGCGTCGGCGCGGCCTTCAGGAGCGCGCGGCCGACGCCATCACCCGCTTCTCCGGCAGCATACCGTTCGTCTACCTCCATCTCCTGATCTTCGGCTTCTGGATCCTCGCCAATCTCGGCTTCATCCCCTTCGTCGAGCCTTGGGACCCGTCCCTCGTGGTGCTGGCCATGGCGGCGTCGGTGGAAGCCATCTTCCTGTCGACCTTCGTCCTGATCAGCCAGAACCGCATGGCTGCGCTGGCCGAGCAGCGGGCGGAGTTGGACCTGCAGATCAACCTTCTCTCCGAGCACGAAATCACCCGTCTGGTGCAGATCGTGGCGTCGATCGCGGAGAAGCTGCAGGTGCCGTTGCCGGCCGAATCCGACCTGCACGAGATCAAGCAGGACGTCCGTCCGGAGGCGGTCCTGGAGGAGATCGAGCCGCTGACGCAGAGCGCCCAGAAGTGAGAGGACGGTTCAGGGGGCGCGGCCCTGGAAATTCTGTCGAAAAATCAATGATCCAATAGCTGCTGGTGATGGCAAGATGCAACCATCATCATCTTCAATGTCATCTTTATCTTCATCCGTGGGAACAACCACGCGCGTAGGCTGTTGATCTGCCACTGCGACGGCAGTGACAGGCAGTGGAGACACGCATGGCGGCCCTTTTTCTCGTCACCGGCGGCGCCGGCTTTATCGGCCGCTATCTTTGCGAGGAACTCCTCCAGCAGGGATCGCGCGTCAGGGTCGTCGACAGCCTGGTCCCGCAGGTCCATGGCGACAGCGAGCCGCTGCTGCCTAGGGAGGTCGAGTTCCTCGAGGGCGACGTCCGCGATCCCGAGCTGATCCGCCGGGCACTGGCCGGGGTTGACGGCGTGTTCCATCTGGCGGCCGAGGTCGGTGTCGGCCAGAGCATGTACGAGATCTCGCGCTATGTCGGCGGTAACGACCTTGCCACCGCCGTGCTGCTGGAGAACATGATCGACGAGCCGGGCCGCCGCCTCGTGGTCGCCTCGTCGATGAGCGTGTATGGCGAAGGATTGTACCAGACGGCCGACGGAACGCGGGCCGGTGCGGTGCGCCGCAAGCTGCGCGAAGGCTCCACGGCCTGGGATCCCGTGGCGGACGATGGCAGCACGCTGACGCCGATCGCCACCGACGAGACCAAGCAGGTCGACCTGGCCTCCATCTATGCGCTCACCAAGTATGCTCAGGAGCGCGCCTGCCTGATCACCGGCGGCGCCTATGCGATCGACACCGTCGCGCTCAGGCTCTTCAATGTGTTCGGCCCAGGCCAGGCCCTGTCCAACCCCTATACCGGCGTGCTCGCCAATTTCGGCGCACGCCTGCTGAATGGCCAGTCGCCGATTATCTTCGAGGACGGTCAGCAAAAGCGCGACTTCGTCCATGTCCGCGACGTCGCGCGCGCCTTCCGGCTGGCCATGCAGAGCAAGGAAGCGGCCGGCCACGTCATCAACATCGGCAGCGGCCGCGCCTATACCATCGCGACCGTGGCCGAGATCCTGGCCGAGGCGATGGGCGTGCCGAAGCTCAGGCCGCAGTTCCTGCACAAGGCCCGGGCCGGCGACATCCGCCACTGCTTCGCTGACATCAGCAAGGCGCGCGAGCTGCTGGGCTTCAACCCGACCGGCTACCTGGAAGACCGGGTGGGCGAGCTTGCCGACTGGATCCATGCCCAGGACGCCCAGGACCGGGGCGAAGACGCCAAGCGCCAGCTCGAAGCCCGCGGTCTGGTGGCATGACGATCCGCTTCATGCCGCAGCGTCCGCCCACCGCCTATGGCTTCGTCGAGTGGTTCCGGCATGGCGAGTACGATCGGGTCCAGGAAGCCGTCGCGGGCATGCGGGCGGCCGGGGCGACCTATCTCAGGACCCATCTGTCCTGGGCGGAGTACCATGTCCCGGGTGGCGAAGCCTGGTATGACTGGCTGATCCCCACGCTCGGGCGGGAGTTCGACCTCCTGCCCTGCGTGCACTACACGCCCCCGTCACTGTCCCGCACCGGCCACTCCTCCGGCCCGCCAAGGCGCCTCAAGGACTACGCCGATTTCATCGACCACGTGCTCACCCGCTACGGGGAGCACTTCACCCATGTCGAGATCTGGAACGAGCCGAACAACCTTCTGGACTGGGACTGGCGCGAGGACCACGACTGGCTGCTCTTTTGCGAGATGGCCGGTGCGGCGGCCTGGTGGATCCGCGAGCGCGGCTGGAAGCCGGTCCTGTGCGGTCCCTCCCCCTTCGACCCGCACTGGCTGGACCTGATCGGCCAGCGCGGCCTGCTCTCGCTCGTATCAGCCGTGGGATTCCACGGCTTTCCCGGCACCTGGGACAGCGAGGTCGCGAGCTGGCGGGGCTACGAAGCGCATCTCCAGGAGATGCGCGAGGTCCTGGACCGCTACAATCCTGCTGCCGAGATCTGGATCACCGAAGCCGGCTACGCGACCTGGCGCCACGACGAGGCCGAGCAGGTGGAGCGTTTTCGCCATGTGATGGCGGCCCCGGCCGCCAGGGTCTACTGGTATGGCTGGCAGGACGTGCCGCGCAAGGTGCCGGTCCAGGAAGGCGTCTATTTCGACCCGCGCCACTACCACCTCGGCGTGACCGATGCGGAGGGGAGGCCCAAGCTCTTGCGACGACTCCTGGAAACCCAAGGCGCGGACGCGCTCCAGTCCCTGCCGGACCAGATCCATTCACCGAATGTGGCCCGTCCGGCCGAGCCCGTGGTGGTAATTGGCGGCGCCGGCTTCATCGGCTCGAACCTGGCCGACGAGCTCCTGCGCGACGGCGAGGAAGTGATCGTCTTCGACAGCCTGAGCCGTCCCGGCGTCGAGCGGAACCTCGCCTGGCTGCAGCGCAGCCACAATTCCCGACTGCACGGCTGCATCGGCGATATCCGCGATGCCAGTCTGGTCGGCGAGGTCGTGAAGGGTGCGAAGGCGGTGTTCCACCTGGCAGCGCAGGTCGCCGTGACTTCGAGCCTCGTGGACCCGGTGCATGACTTCGCGGTGAACGCGCAAGGTACGCTCACCGTGCTGGAAGCCCTGCGCAACCACGCGCCCACGACGCCCCTCGTCTTCGCCAGCACCAACAAGGTGTATGGTGCTCTGGCCGACATCCCCGTCGCCGAGCATGGCGGGCGCTACCTGCCGTCCGATTCGTCGCTCCGGGCCCATGGCGTCGACGAGACCCGCCCGCTCGATTTCTGCACACCCTATGGCTGCTCCAAGGGTGCCGCCGACCAGTATGTCCTGGACTACGGCCACAGCTTCGGCCTGCGCACCGCCGTCCTGCGGATGAGCTGCATCTACGGCCCCCGCCAGTTCGGCACCGAGGACCAGGGCTGGGTCGCGCACTTCCTGATCAAGGCGATGAAGGGCGAGTCGATCACCGTCTACGGCGACGGCAAGCAGGTCCGCGACATCCTCCACGTCAAGGACGCGGTGGCCGCGTATCGCGGCGTGCTGGCCGACATCGACAAGGTCGGCGGCCGCGCCTTCAACCTGGGCGGCGGGCCGTTCAACGCCGTCAGCCTGCAGGCGGTGCTGGCGGAGATCGGCATGCTCATCGGCAAGGACGTTCCGTTCGGCCGCGAGGACTGGCGCACCGGTGACCAGTTCTATTTCGTGGCGGACACGCGGCGGCTGACCGAGGCGGTCGGCTGGCACGCCCGGATCGGCTGGCGCGACGGGCTGCGCGATCTGGCGCAATGGGTGAGCGAGGAGATGGGCCTGCCCCTGCCCGAGGAGCCCGTCCGCCCGCGGAGGATGCGCGCGTGACGGCGACCGCGCAGGACGGGTCGCCGCAGCGGGTCATGATCACGCTGGATGCGGTAGGCGGCGTCTGGCGCTATGCCCTGGATCTGGCGAGCGCCCTGCACCAGGAGGGCATCAGGTGCCTCCTGGTCGGCTCGGGTCCGGCACCGGAGGAAAGGCACTGGGCGGAATGCAGGCGAGCCCATGCCGAGCTGGTCTGGACCGGCGAGCCCTTGGACTGGCTGGCGAAGGACGAAAGCGAGCTGGAACCCGTAGCAGGCTGCCTGGCTCAGATCGCCGCGGACCGTCAGATCGATCTGGTCCACCTGAACCTTCCCTCGCAGGCCGTCGGCTTCCCGGCCGGCCTGCCGCTCGTGGTGGCGTCCCATTCCTGCGTGGGGACCTGGTGGGAGGCGGTGCGGGGCGACGAGCTGCCGCAGGCCTGGCAGTGGCAGCGCCGGCGCAACCAGGCGGGCCTTGAGCGCGCCGATCTGGTCCTGACGCCCAGCCAGAGCCATGCGGATGCCCTGGCCCGCATCCATGGCCCGATCCCGAACCTGAAGGTCGTGCACAACGCGACCAGCCTGCCCAATACGGTCGAAGCCAAAGCCGACATGGTGCTCTCTGCCGGCCGGTGGTGGGACGAGGGCAAGAACGGGCGCGTGCTGGACCAGGCCGCGGCACGGTCGCCCTGGCCGGTCGTGATGCCAGGTGCGCTCACGGGGCCAAACGGCCAGTCCATGGCCTTTGAGCATGCCGCAGCCCCTGGCGAGGTGCCGGCCGCCACCATGCGGACGATGATGCGGCGCACGGCGATCTTCGCTGCACCTTCCCTCTACGAGCCGTTCGGCCTCGCGGTGCTGGAGGCGGCAGCCAGCGGCGCTGCCCTGATCCTGTCGGACATTCCGACCTTTCGCGAGCTCTGGAGCGACGCCGCGCTCTTCGTGTCGCCGCACGACCCGGATGGCTGGAGCGACGCCATCCGATCGCTGGCCACCGATGCAACCGCGCGCTGGAGCTTGGCCGAACGGGCACGTAACCGTGCCCGTCTCTACTCCAGCCAGCGGCAGGTCAGCGGGATCCTGGATGCCTACCGCCTGGCCATGCAGCGGCACGCATTCGTCGACATGGCAGCGAGGTGAGATGAAGTTCGTCCTCTACACGCACTCGCTCGTGTCCGACTGGAACCACGGCAATGCCCACTTCCTGCGTGGCGTCCTCACCGAGCTGCAGGCGCGCGGCCACGAGACGCTGGCGCTGGAGCCAGACGATGGCTGGAGCCGGAAGAACCTCCTGGCCGACCAGGGCCAGCCGGCGCTGGACCGCTTCACGCACGACTTTCCGGACCTGACATCGCAGGCCTACGGCGCCGGCTTCGACCATGCCAATGCCGTGGCCGATGCCGACGTGGTGATCGTCCATGAATGGACGGAGCCTGCCCTGGTGGCCCGTCTCGGCCAGATCCGCCGCCAGGGGGGCAGCTTCACGCTCCTGTTCCACGATACCCACCATCGCGGCGTGTCCGACGCCAAGGCCATCGCCGACCTGGCGCTTGCCGACTACGACGTGGTGCTGGCGTTCGGCGAGACGCTGCGCGAGCGCTATGTCCGGCAAGGCTGGGGCCGCCAGGTGTTCACCTGGCACGAAGCGGCCGACATCCGCCTGTTCCATCCCCACCCGGAGATCGCCAGGGAAGCCGACCTGGTCTGGATCGGCAACTGGGGCGACGGGGAGCGTGAGCGGGAGCTGGCCGAGTTCCTGATCGAGCCCGCCACGCGCCTGGGCCTTGGCGGCAGCGTGCATGGCGTGCGCTATCCGGACGCGGCGTTGGCCGTCCTGCGCCGCTCCCCGCTCCGCTACCAGGGCTGGATCGCCAATGCGGACGTGCCCAAGGAGTTCGCCCGCCACCGGATGACCATGCACGTCCCGCGCCGGCCCTATGTCGAGGCGCTGCCGGGCATCCCGACCATCCGGATGTTCGAGGCGCTGGCCTGCGGCATCCCGCTGGTCAGTGCGTCCTGGAACGACGCCGAGGGGCTGTTCCGCCCCGACCGCGACTACCTGCGCGCCCGGGACGGCCAGGAGATGGCCCGCCATCTGGACGCGCTCCGCCACGACCCCGCGCTTGCGGCCTCGGTCGCCGAGAGCGGCATGGAGACCATCCGCCAGCGCCACACCTGCGCGCACCGTGTCGACGAGCTGCTGGGGATCCTGGCAGCCCGCGGCACGGCCCGCGTCCAGAAGGCCCTGGCTTCCCGGGAAGCCGCATGATGAAGATCGCGTTCTACGGGTCCAGCATCCTGTCCTCCTACTGGAACGGTGCGGCCACCTATTATCGCGGCATCCTGAAGGCGCTGGCCGAGCATGGCTACGACATCACCTTCTTCGAGCCCGACGCCTACGACCGGCAGAGCCATCGCGACATCGAGCCGCCATCCTGGTGCCGCGTCGTGGTCTATCCGGCGACCGCCGAAGGGCTGCATGGCGTCGTCCGGCAGGCCTCCGCCGCCGACGTGGTGGTGAAGGCCAGCGGCGTGGGCTTCGCCGACGACGAGCTGCTGGCCGGGACGATGGCCGCCGCGCGCGACGATGCGGTGCGGATCTGGTGGGACGTCGACGCACCGGCGACCCTGGCCGAGCTGCATGCCGGCCCTGCCCATCCCCTTCGCCGCGCCCTGCCGGAACTGGACCTGGTCCTCACCTATGGCGGCGGCGAGCCGGTGATCCAGGCCTACCGCCAGCTCGGCGCCTCGGACTGCATCCCGATCTACAACGCGCTGGATCCCTCGACCCACCACCCGGTCCCGCATGATCCGCGCTTCGACGCCGAGCTGGGCTTTCTCGGCAACCGCCTCCCCGACCGGGAAGCGCGGGTCGAGGAGTTCTTCCTCCGCCCGGCCTCCCTCCTGCCCGACCGCCGCTTCATCCTGGGCGGCTCCGGCTGGGCCGACAAAGCCTGCCCGGCGAACGTCGCCAGGATCGGCCATGTTTCCACCGAGGCGCACAACGCCTTCAACTGCAGCCCACGCGCCGTGCTCAACATCAACCGGGACAGCATGGCCTCCACCGGCTTCTCCCCGCCGACCCGCGTGTTCGAGGCAGCGGGTGCCGGCGCTTGCCTGATCACCGACTTCTGGGCCGGCATCGAGATGTTCCTTCAGCCCGGCACGGAGGTGCTCGTGGTCCGCGACGGTGCCGATGTCGCCGAGCTGCTCCGCTCGCTTGATGCGGACCAGGCGGCACGCATCGGCCAGGCGGCCCTGCGGCGCGTTCTGGCCGAGCACACCTACGACCGGCGCGCGGTCCAGCTCGACCGGGTGCTGAAGGCCACCTTGGATGCGAAGCGCAAGGAGCTCGCTGCATGACGGCTCGTCCGCTCGACCTCGTCTTTGTCGGCCTGTCGCTATCGTCGTCCTGGGGCAACGGCCATGCCACTACCTACCGCGCTCTGCTGCGCGGCCTGGCCGCCCGCGGCCACAAGCTCCTGTTTCTCGAGCGCGACGTGCCCTGGTACGCGGACAACCGCGACCTGCCCGACCCCGACTTTTGCGAGCTCGCCCTCTACGGCAGCCTGGACGACCTGACGACGCGTTTTGCCCGGCGCATCGCAGCGGCCGATGCCGTCGTCGTCGGGTCCTACGTCCCGGACGGCATCGCGGTCCTGGACTGGGTGCTGGACAAGGCGAACGGCGTGCGCGCCTTCTACGACATCGACACGCCGGTTACCCTGGCCGCCCTGGAACGCGGCAAGATCGACTATCTGAAGCCAGAGCAGATCGGCCGGCTCGACCTCTATCTGTCCTTCTCGGGCGGCCCGATCCTGGAGCGGCTGGCCCGCAACTACCATGCGCGGCGCGCGGAAGCCTTCTACTGCGCCGTCGACGAGGCACGGTACCGGCCGTCGGACGAGCCGGTCACCTGGGATCTGGGCTATCTCGGCACCTACAGCCCGGATCGCCAGCCCACCCTGGAGCGCCTGCTGATCGAGCCGGCCCGCCGCCTGCCCGACCGCCGCTTCGTCGTGGCCGGGCCGCAATATCCCGCCGACATCGACTGGCCTGCCAATGTCGAGCGGATCGAGCATCTGGCGCCGAGCGAGCACGCCGCCTTCTACGGCCGCCAGCGCTTCACCCTGAACGTGACCCGCGCCGACATGATCGCCGCCGGCTGGTCGCCGAGCGTACGCCTGTTCGAGGCGGCCGCATGCGGCACGCCCATCATCAGCGATCGCTGGCAGGGCCTGTCCGATCTCCTGCCGGAGAACGAGGCCATCCTGATCGCGGACGATACGGCGACGGTGGTCCGTGCCCTCGAAGCGACCGGCGAAGGGGAACGTCGGCAGTTGGCCGACCGCGCCCGCCGCATCGTCCTGGAAGCCCATACCGGCGTCGCGCGTGCCGCGGACCTGGAACGGCTGCTGGCAGCAGCAGTCGATCCGGACCGGCGGACGCCGCGTATCGTCCATACCTCGTCAACTCCCCGACCGTCCTCGACGTCCAAGGAGGCCGCCATGCCCAGAAAAGCCCGCCGGTCTCCGGCCACCAATGCCGTCCTCGTCGCAGGTGGCGCCGGCTTCCTCGGCAGCTATCTATGCGAGCGCCTGATTGGCGAAGGCTGGCGCGTGGTCTGCCTCGACAGCTTCCGGACCGGTGCCTCGGAGAACCTGCGCCCGCTCGAGCGGGAGCCGCGATTTTCCCTGATCGAGGCGGATGTGTGCGAGCCGCTGCCCAGCTCGATCAAGGTAGACCGCATCTTCAACCTCGCCTGTCCCGCTTCGCCCCGGCACTATCAGGCCGACCCGATCCATACCCTGCTGACCAGCGTGCTCGGCGCCCGCAACCTGCTCGACCTCGCCCGCGCGAACGGCGCCCGCCTCGTGCAGGCCTCGACCAGCGAAGTCTATGGCGATCCGGACCAGCACCCGCAGCGGGAGACCTACTGGGGCAATGTCAACCCGATCGGCATCCGTGCCTGTTACGACGAAGGCAAGCGCGCCGCCGAGACGCTGTGCTTCGACTATATGCGCCAGCACGAGGTTGACGTGCGGGTGGCCCGCATCTTCAACACCTATGGCCCCCGCATGCGCCCGGACGACGGCCGGATCGTGTCCAACCTGATCGTGCAGGCGCTGAAGGGCCGGCCGCTCACCGTCTATGGCACCGGCGAGCAGACCCGCTCCTTCTGCTTCGTCACCGACCTGATCGACGGCCTCTACCGCCTGATGGATATCGAGGCCAACCCGCGCGCGCCGATCAATATCGGCAACCCCGAGGAATACACGATCAACGAGTTGGCCCGACTCGTCACCGAGCTGACCGGCTCGGCATCGCCGATCGTGTACGAGCCCCTGCCGTCCGACGACCCGCAATGGCGCCGCCCCGACATCACCTCGGCCCGCACCGTCCTCGGATGGTCGCCCAGCACCTCGGTGCGGCAGGGCCTGGCGGCGACGATCGCCTGGTTCAATGCCGCGAACGCGGAAGAACGCGAGCGCGGCCTTGCTTTGCGCCCGATGGGGTTAACCTTCAGGACTCCGGCGATCGCCGGGGCGCTGGGCTGACCCGGCGTCGACCATCAGCCAGCGGAGGCCGCCATGGCCAAGGATCGGCAGAACCCGGACCAGGATCCGGTCGAAGGTGCCCCGGACGTCATCGACAACGAGCTGGAAAGGCAGGGCGGCCAGGGCTCGTCGCAGAACCAGGGGCGGGCCCAGCAGATGCCCACGCCGGACGACACCACCAAGGGCGACCGCATTCCCGAAGACCGGGAAGAGGTGATCAACTCGACCAACGGCCTGCCCTGAGCTGCCGGCTCAGGCGGCTGTCCAGCCTCCGTCGACCATGAGCGCCGAGCCGGTCATGAGCGCGGAGGCGTCGGAGGCCAGGAACAGGATCGCGCCGCTTAGATCTTCCGGCCTGCCCAGCCGCCCCAGAGCGATCTTGCCGAGCACTTCCTCGCGAAAGCCCTGGGCGCTCAGGAACGGGCGGGTCATCTCCGTCTCGATGAAGGTCGGGCAGATCGTGTTGACGCGGATCCCGACCGCCCCAAGCTCCAGTGCCATGGCCTTGGTCATGCCTTCCATCGCCGCCTTCGACGCGCAATAGACCGTGCGGTTGCGGCCGCCGACATGGCCCATCTGCGACGAGACGTTGATGATCGAGCCGGGCCTGCCAGTCGCGATCAGCCGTCGCGCCACCGCCTGCGCCGCGAAGAACGCGGCACGGACGTTCAGGCCGAAGATCATGTCGAAGTCGTCGACGGTCACGTCGACGAACGGGCGGGGCCGGTTGGTCCCCGCATTGTTCACGAAGACGTCGTAGGGCTCCGCCTCGGCGACAGCCCCGGTGAACGCTGCCAGATCCGTGACATCGACGGCCAGCACCTCCGCTTTACCGCCGCCGTCCCGGATCGCCGCCGCGGCCGCTTCCAGTTCGTCCTGCGAACGGGCCACCAGCGTGACCTCCGCCCCGGCCCCGGCCAATGCCGCCGCCGCGGCCAGGCCGATCCCACGGCCGGCCCCCGTCACGAGGGCCCGCCGCCCGTCCAGCCGGAACGAGGGCGTTGCCGGCAATTGCACGCTCATTCCGCCGCCCCGGCATACGGGATGTTCCGTCCGCCATAGCGCCGCACGCGCAGGTTCGCCTGCTCCGCATGCCCCGCAAAGCCTTCCAGCATGCACAGGCGCGAGCAGTACTCGCCGACCATTGCCGATGCCTCGTCGGTGAGCACGCGCTGATAGGTCACCGTCTTCAGGAACTTGCCGACCCAGAGCCCGCCCGTGTAGCGGGCCGCCTTCTTGGTCGGCAGCGTGTGGTTGGTGCCGATCACCTTGTCGCCATAGGAAACGTTGGTGCGCGGCCCGAGGAATAGGGCACCGTAATTGGTCATGTGCTGGAGGAAGTAGTCCGGGTCCCGCGTCATGACCTGGACATGCTCCGAGGCGATCCTGTCGGCCTCGACTACCATCTCCTCCTCGCTGTCGCAGACGATCACGGCGCCATAGTCCCGCCACGCCGCCGCCGCGATCTCCGCCGTGGGCAGGATCGTGAGCAGCCGCTCGATCTCCGCCATCGTGTCGCGCGCCAGGCGCTCCGACGTCGTCAGCAGGATGGCCGGCGAGTTCGGCCCATGCTCCGCCTGCCCCAGCAGGTCGGTGGCGCACATCTCCCCGTCCACCGTCTCGTCCGCGATCACCAGCGTCTCGGTCGGCCCCGCGAACAGGTCGATCCCGACCCGCCCGAACAGCTGCCGCTTCGCCTCGGCCACATAGGCGTTGCCCGGGCCCACCAGCATGTCGACCGGATCAATGCTCTCGGTGCCCAAGGCCATCGCCCCCACCGCCTGGACACCGCCCAGGCAGTAGATCACGTCCGCCCCCGCCAGGTGCTGGGCCGCCACGATCGCCGGCGCGAGGGCTCCCTTGTAGGGCGGTGCGCAGGTGATGATCTCCTTCACGCCTGCGACCCTGGCCGTCACCACCGACATGTGCGCCGAGGCGAGCAATGGATACTTGCCGCCCGGCACGTAGCACCCCACCCGGTTCACCGGGATGTTCTTGTGCCCGAGCACCACGCCCGGCAGCGTCTCGACCTCGATGTCCTTGAGCGCCGCCCGCTGGTGCTCGGCGAAGTTGCGGATCTGCGCCTGCGCGAACCTGATGTCGTCCAGGTTGCGCTGGGAGAGCTGCCCCAGGCAGTCCCGGATCTCCTGGTCGGTCAGCCGGTAGTCGTCGCGGTCCCAACCGTCGAACTTCACCGACATCGCCCGGACCGCTGCATCGCCGCCCTTCGCGATGTCCGCCAGGATGGTCTCGACCACTCCGCGCACCGCCGCATCGTCCTGCGCCGCCGCGTTCGGATCACGGCCTTCCTTCAACCAGCGCGCCATCGAAACCCCCCAGGCTTTTGGCCACGGCTTAGGCCACGGAGATCAGGTTGGCAAAGCCGGATCGTCCGGGTCCGCATCGCTGCCGCTGAATGAACCTGTTCTTAATGATTGAATGCGATGATCTGTGGGAGGCTCATCCACGGTGGCCATGTGAGCGATCGTCAGCACATTCCGTCCATGCATCCGGCTCGGGCGCCGTCGCCCTCGGCAGGCATGGCCGCGCCTGCCGGCCAGACGTCGTTGCCGCGGCGACCGACCCCCGCATGGCTCCCGGCGACGCTGCTGCTCCTGGCCAGCTTGGTCGCGACTGCCTGGCTCGCGGTGCAGCCCAAGCCGTCGCGGAGCGTGCTCGCGATCTTCGCTCCCTGGTGGTCCCAGGAAGATGTCTTGAAGGCGGCCGGCCTGTCCGGCGTCGCTATCGTCGGAGCCGGCAGTTGGCCGAACTTCCTGGTGGTGATGCCCGCGGACCCGTCGGATGGCGCCGCTCTGTACGCGGCCGGTGCCTGGCTGCTGCTCGACCCAAGATTGCTCGCCGCCTGTGCCGGCCTATCCGAGGAACTTTCATGACGTCGCTTGCCCGGATCGATCGCCTGCAGGCGCTGGCGAATTGCATGCTGCTCTTGCTGCTGTGGCTCCACGTGCCTGTCGTCGCGGGACTGAGCCAGTGGCTCGACAAGGATTGGCTGGCGCCGACCGCGGTCGCCTTGGCCCCGGCCTTGGTGGCCACGGCTTCCTGGCGCTTGGCGGGGAACGGGCTGGCGACCCGCCTCCTGGTCGGTGTCGCCGCCGTGTGCTCCGTGAGCGTCCTGGTGGCGGTGCTGGGCGGGCATGCCTGGCAGATCGACCTGCACATGTACTTCTTCGCCTGCCTTGCCATTTTGACGATCTATTGCGACTGGCGGGTCGTGGCCGCGGGTGCCGCGGCCACGACCGTCCATCACCTCGTCCTGAACTTCCTGCTGCCGGCCGCCGTCTATCCTGGCGGCGCCGATCTTGGCCGGGTCGCCCTGCATGCCGTCATCCTCGTCCTGGAGGCGGCGGCGCTGATCTGGGTGAGTTCCCGGCTCGCCAGCCTGATCGCCGGCTCGGAGGCCGAACATGCCCGGCTGCTCGGGCTGGAGGCACAGGCGGCCGCCGCCCGGCGGGATGCCGCCGTTGCCATGGCGGATTCCTTCCAGACCAGGGCCTGCGGCCTGATCGGCGAGTTGGTGCTGGCGGCGGCACGGACGCAATCGACCATCCAGGACCTGTCGGACCTTGCCGGCGACAGCTCCGCCCGCTCGCTGTCCATGTCGGACTCGTCGCAGCGGACGGCCAGCGGGATCCAGGTGCTGGCCTCGGCGACCGACGGTCTCACCGCCACGGTGGACGAGATCGCCGAGAAGACGACCCGTGCGGCCCAGGCCGCCGCCGCCGCGGTCGCTAGTGCCGGCACGACCAGCCAGACCATCCAGGACCTCAACCGGGCGGCGAGCCAGGTCGCAGAGGGCGTCCAGCTGATCCAGGCTGTCGCCGAGCAGACCAACCTCCTGGCGCTCAATGCGACGATCGAGGCCGCACGGGCCGGCGAGGCAGGCAAGGGCTTCGCGGTGGTCGCGGCCGAAGTCAAGGCGCTGGCGACCCAGACGGCGCAGGCGACCCAGACGATCGCGGCCCTGATCGACCGGATCCAGCAGGAGACGAGCCGGGCGACCCGCGCCATCGCCGATATCGCAGGCGCCATTCACGGGCTGAACGACATGACCGGCGGCGTGGCGGCGATCACGGAGCAGCAGAAGGCCGCGACCAGCGAGATCGCGACCGGGGTCCGGGCGGCGGCGTCGGGATCCAGCGACGTGTCGGCCGACGTGACGCAGCTGGCGACGACGACCGATCGAACCAGCCAGGCCGCCAAGGAAAGCGCTGAGGCCGCCTCGGCCCTGGCAGCGACCGCCCGCAACCTGGAGCAGGATGTGCAGGCCTTCGTCAGCAAGCTCCGCTCGGCGGCCTGAGGCCCCTGGCTGGCACGACTGGCGCGCGGGACAGGCGGCACTGACGTTGCTTGCAAGCATCGTCATTGGCAGGCACTGCAATGGCCCGCCTTGCCGGACGCCGACGCAGCCGGGCTGTGCCTCGGGCCGCCCCGCCGGCCGAACTTGAATGGAGAGCACGCGATGCTGCGGTCTGGGCGGCACCCACCCGTTCAGGTTGCTGGCATCGCGTTTGGCGACGATGCTCCCCCTGTCGAGATGCGCGCGCTGCCGCTAGGTTCCTGCCCATGAGCAAAGCATCCCGCCTCGTCCTGGTCGACGGCTCCGGCTACATCTTCCGGGCGTTCTTCGCGCTGCCGCCGATGACCCGGCCGGACGGCACGCCGGTCAATGCCGTGTTCGGCTTCGCGTCCATGCTGTTCAAGCTGATGACCGACCGGCCGGAGGACGACCTGCTGGTCGTGTTCGACCATTCGCGCTCCTCGTTCCGCAACGAGATGTACGAGGCCTACAAGGCGAACCGCGACGAGCCGCCGCCGGAGCTGAGGCCGCAATTCTCGCTGGTGCGCGACGCGGCGCGTGCCTTCGGCCTGCCAGTGGTCGAGCTGGAAGGCTACGAAGCCGACGACCTGATCGCGACCTATGCGAAGAAGGCGCGCGAGGAAGGCCGGGTCGTCGAGATCGTCTCGTCCGACAAGGATTTGATGCAGCTGGTGGCCGACGGGATCTTCCTGTTCGACCCGATGAAGAACAAGAACATCGGCCATGACGAGGTCGTCGAGAAGTTCGGCGTGGGGCCGGAGCGGGTGCGCGACGTGCTGGCACTGGCCGGCGACACCTCGGACAATGTGCCGGGCGTGCCTGGCATCGGCGTGAAGACAGCAGCCCAGCTGGTCACCGAGTACGGCTCGCTTGATGGGCTCCTCCAGTCGCTCGACAAGATCAAGCAGCCCAAGCGCCGCGAGACGCTCACCGAGAACGCCGACAAGGCGCGCCTGTCCTACCAGCTGGTGGGCCTGCACGACGACGCGCCGCTGCCGGTTGGCCTGGACGAGGTCGGCCGCACCACGATCGATCCCGCCACCCTCCTGCCCTTCCTGCAGGAGAACGGCTTCAAGACGCTGATCTCCCGTATCGGCCTGCTCGCCGAGGCGGCGGCCGTCCACAAGGCCGAGGTGGTCAGGCGCGAGGTCCGCTACCGCGCCATCACCGACATGGCCGACGTGGAGGCGCTGCTCGCCCGCGCCCGCTCGATCGGCCTGCTCGCGATCGACACGGAGACGACCTCGCTCTCGATCACGGATGCGACCCTGGTCGGCCTGTCCATGGCGGTCGACGAGGAGGAGGGCGTCTACGTCCCGCTCTGCCACGAGGACGCGTTCGGCCAGCGCTGCAACGGCCAACTCGACACGGACGAGGTGCTGGAGCGGCTCCGCCCGGTGCTGGCCGACCCGTCGATCCTGAAGATCGCCCATAATCTGAAGTACGACCTGGGCGTGCTCGCCAAGTACCGCACGACCATCGCGCCCTACGACGACACGCTCCTGATCTCCTACGTGCTGGATGGGGCGAAGAACGGCCACGGCATGGACGAACTGGCCAAGCGCCATCTCGACCACGATACGATCAGCTACGATTCGCTGACCGGTACGGGCAAGGGCCGGATCGGCTTTGCCAAGGTCGCAATGGACAAGGCGACCGATTATGCCGCCGAGGACGCGCTGATCACCTTCCGCCTGTGGAAGGCGCTGAAGAAGCGGCTGGTCGAGGAGAAGCTGGTCCGCGTCTACGAGGAGTTCGACCGGCCGCTGCCAGCGGTCGTGGCCGAGATGGAGGTGCATGGCATCGCGGTCGACCGCGACCTGCTCCGCCGCTTGTCCGGCGAGTTCGCCCAGCGCATGGCGGCGCTCGAAGCCGAGGCGGCCCAGCTGGTCGGGCATCCCTTCAACATCGGCTCGCCTAAGCAGCTGGGCGAGGTGCTGTTCGACGAGATGTCCCTGCCCGGCGGCAAGAAGGGCAAGGCCGGCGCCTATGTCACCGATGCGGACGTGCTGGAACAACTGGCCCTGCAAGGGCACGAGCTGCCCAAGGTCGTGCTCGCCTGGCGCCAGTTGCAGAAGCTGAGCCGGACCTACACGGACGCGCTGATCGAGCAGACCAGCCCGGTCGACCACCGTGTCCATACCTCCTACATGCTGGCCTCGACCTCGACCGGAAGGCTCTCCTCCACCGAGCCGAACCTGCAGAACATCCCGATCCGCACGGAGGAGGGCAGGCGCATCCGCGACGCCTTCGTGGCCGAGCCAGGCTACGTGCTGATGTCCGCGGACTATTCCCAGGTGGAACTGCGCATCCTGGCCCACATGGCCGAGCTCGATGTGCTGAAGCAGGCTTTTGCGGACGACATCGACATCCACCGTGTCACTGCCGCCGAGATGTTCGGCGTGCCGGTGGACCAGGTGACAGGTGACCTGCGGCGCAGCGCGAAGACGATCAATTACGGCATCGTCTATGGCATCGGCGCGTTCGGGCTGGCCCAGCGCCTGGGCATCCCGCACAATCAGGCCCGCGACTACATCGACCGCTACTTCCAGCAATATCCCGGCATCCGGGAATACATGGACAAGACCAAGGCCCAGGCCCGCGAGCAGGGCTACGTGCTGACCGTGAACGGCCGGCGCTGCTGGATCCCGGAGATCCTGTCCAAGCTGCCCTCTAGGCGGGCCTATGCCGAGCGGGCCGCCATCAACGCGCCGATTCAGGGCTCGGCCGCGGATATCATGAAGCGCGCCATGATCCAGGTCGCCCATCGCCTGCAGGAGGAGCAGAGCGGGGCGAAGCTGCTCTTGCAGGTGCATGACGAGCTCCTGCTGGAAGTGCCGGAGAGCGAGATCCCCGCGACCGAGAAGCTCGTGCGCGACACGATGCAGAACGCCGCCAGCCTGAGCGTTCCCCTGATCGTCGAGGTCGGCCATGGCCGCAGCTGGGGCGCGGCGCACTAGAAACCGCTGGTTCTTGTGCCGTTCTAGCCGGGTGCATGCGGCGCGGGAGCGTCATGGAATCAGGCGTCAGCACGTGGAGGCGGATGCCCTGCTCCCGCGGCCCGATATCATCCTGAACCATTCCCAAAGCGCCGGAATGCCGCCCGCCTTCCCGCCGACTAGGCCATGCGCTGCGTCGGCTGGGCTTGCGGCACAAGGAGAAGCCGCCGAGGGCAGGTTCTCGCCTTGCAGATCGGCCCGGATCACCGCCCATGAACGTGGTGGTCAACCTGCGCCTCCTTTGGCCCCCGTGCCTGCCCAAAAGGATCGCGCGCCGGGTGTAGGACCGGCGAGCCCAGCCGGCACACCCGCCTATCTTTTCCAGGGCCTCGGCCGGCATCGTGCTTCAAAAGCGGCCTGGCTGGCCACAGCTCCATCACGGGCTCCGGCAAGCTGCCGTGACGGCATTGACAGCGACAACCGCAGCGGTTGATTTTTTGTGGAACACGATCTTCTCTTGGTTGCGCATCTTGTTCCGGTGGATCATGTCCGACACCGTTCTCAGCGTCCTGGCCAACAGCTCCCCACTGCCGATCGCGATCGTGGCTGAAAGTGGCGTCCTCCTGGTCGCGAACAGGGCCTTGCGGCTCCTGGTCGACGACGAGCATCTTTGCGACCTCGGCTTTGGACGTGACCTGTCGGAAGGCCGTCGGGTGATCGTCCGCACCCGGACTGGTGGCGCTCTGGCGCTGGAGGTGATCGTGGTGCCGGATGGCACGGGCTCCTGGATCCTGCGCGGTGAGGACCCTGCCCGTCGGCATGGCCTGGCCGAGGAGGCCGCCGGCTTCATGGCCGAGCCGGCGGGCGGCCAGATGCTGGGCCTCCAGTTGCGGCAAGCGGCCCAGCGGGCCCAGGAACAGGACCGCTCGGTAGCCCTGCTGATCCTGCGTCCGTTCGGGCTGGGAGCACCTGCCCCGCCGGCAAACGAAGATGCGACCGACGACACCCTGGCCCTGCTGGACGGCTTCCTGATCGGCAAGCTGCGCGCCGCGGACCGGCTGCTGCCGCAGGACGACGGGACGCGCGCGATCGTGGCCGTGGTGAGTGGCGGCGATGGTGCGGCGGCCCTGGGCAGCCGCCTGGCGGGCATCTTCTCGCAGCCGATCGTGCTCCGCGGCACCAGGCACCCGTTCGGCATCCATATCGGCATCGCCCATGCGGACGACGCCGACGGTATCGAACGGCTGGAAGGCCGGGCCCGGGAGGCACTGGCGCTGGCGGAAGACAGCTGCCAGCCAGTCCTGTCGATCACCGGACCCTGTCCGGCTTGACCATTCTGACATCGAGGAACGGCCGGCCGCTTGCCGGTCTTTGGACTGTAGGATACCAGTGCAGCATGAGTGACCGAGCCTCCGTCCCGCTGATCGGTGTGACCGCCTGCCTTCGTCCGAGCGAGGACGGCACCGGCCTGCATCAGGTGGTCGGCAAATATGTCGACGCGGTGGTCCAGGCGACCGGTGGGGTGCCGGTGCTGATCCCGACAATCGGCCCGGCCGCCGATCCGGACCTGCTGGTCGAGCGCCTCGACGGCCTCCTCCTGACCGGCAGCCCCAGCAATGTCTGGCCGGAGAATTATGGCGGCTGCGCGCCCCGCCCGGACAATCTCGCCGACCGGGAACGCGATGCCACGACCCTGCCGCTGATCCGCAAGGCGGTCGCGCAGGGACTGCCGCTGTTCGCGATCTGCCGAGGGATCCAGGAGCTGAACGTCGCGCTGGGCGGCAGCCTCCACCAGCATGTGCACGAGGTACCCGGCCGGACGGACCACCGCTCGCAGAAGGACCGGCCACAGCCCATGCGCTATGGCCCGCGCCATCCCGTGGCACTGACGCCGGGCGGCATGCTGCAGCAGATCCTTGGCGGTGCCCAGGAAATCCAGGTCAACTCGCTGCACGGCCAGTGCATCGATCGTCTGGCCGAGGGGCTGCGGATCGAGGCGGTGGCGCCGGACGGCACGCCGGAAGCGGTGAGCCTGCCGGGCGCGCCCGGCTTCGTGCTCGGCGTGCAGTGGCATCCCGAATGGCGCGTGATGGAAAACCCCGACAGCGTCCGGATGTTCGGGGCGTTCGCGGATGCCTGCCGCGCCCGGGCCCAGAACAAGGTGGAGCATGTTCGATATCGCCGCGTGGCTTGAAGAGCGTCACATCACCGAAGTCGAGTGCCTGATCGTCGACATCAACGGCATCGGCCGGGGCAAGGTGCTTCCGGCCTACAAGTTCCTGAAGTCCCTGGAGGACGACACGCTTCGCATTCCTGAGAGCGTGTTCATCCAGACCGTGACCGGCGACTATCCCGAAGAGGACGTCATCGACCCGGCCGATCGCGACGTCCGGCTCCGCCCGGATACGGATTCGCTCCGACTGGTTCCCTGGTACGACGAGCCGACCGCTCAGGTCATCTGCGATGCCCATCATCACGACGGCAGTCCGGTCCTGATCGCGGCCCGCCAGGTGCTCCGCCGCGTGGTGAAGCTCTACGAGGAGCGTGGCTGGAAGCCGGTGGTGGCGCCGGAGCTCGAATTCTTCCTGACCAAGATCAACACTGACCCGGACTACCCGCTGGAGCCCCCGATCGGTCGCTCCAAGCGCCCCGAGACCGGCCGCCAGAGCTTCGGCATCGACGCGCTCAACGAGTTCGACCCGATCTTCGAGGACGTCTACGCCTGGTGCGAGGCACAGGAGATCGATGTGGACGGCATGACGCACGAGGCAGGTGCCGCCCAGATGGAGATCAACTTCGCCCACGGCGACCCGCTCGACCTTGCCGACGAAGCCTTCCTCTTCAAGCGCACGCTCCGCCACGCCGCCTTGAAGCACGACATCTACGCGACCTTCATGGCCAAGCCCATGCAGCGTGAGCCCGGGTCGTCCATGCACATCCACCAGTCGGTGGTGGACGTGCGCAACGGCGCCAACCTGTTCGCCGAAGGCGAGGAGGGCTATTCCGACCTGTTCCTTTCGCATATCGCCGGGCTGCAGAAGTACCTGCCGCACTGCATGCCGCTGCTCGCCCCGAACGTGAACAGCTATCGCCGCCTGCGCCGCTTCTCCACCGCACCCATCAACGTTCACTGGGGCACGGAGAACCGTACGGTCGGGCTGCGCGTGCCCGCCTCGTCCGCCGATTCCCGCCGCATCGAAAATCGCATCGCCGGGGCCGATGCCAATCCCTACCTCGCCATCGCTGCGTCGCTGGCCTGCGGCTATCTCGGGATGATCAACGGGCTGGAGCCGACCAAGCCGATCTCCGGCAGCGCCTACCGCCTGTCCCATTCCCTGCCAACGCAATTGAGCGAGGGCCTCGACAAGCTCACCGCGTCGAAGGCGATGCGCGAGATCCTGGGCGAGGAGTTCGTGGACGTGATGGTCGCGGTCAAGGAGACCGAGCACGCCGCCTACCAGTCGGTGATTTCCTCCTGGGAGCGCGAGCACCTGCTGCTCAACGTCTGAAGACCGCGCGATCGGAGCGGAAGGCTCAAGCCACGTCGGCGCTCGGCTCGTCCAGCTTCCCGCCAGCCTCGGGATGGGCGCTCGGGAAGAACAGGCTGACGCAGGTGCCATGTCCCTGCGTGCTGCGGATCCGGATGCCCCCGCCGCCTTCCTTGACGATGCCATAGACCATGCTCAGCCCGAGGCCGGTGCCCTTGCCCGGCTCCTTGGTCGTGAAGAACGGCTCCAGGACGCGGGCCAGCACGTCGGGCGCCATGCCCTTGCCGGTATCGGTGACCTCGATGACGACGTAGCGCCCTGGCGCCAGACCGTCAGGCTGGCGCTGCCGGATCGTCTCGTTGCGGGTGGAGAGGGTGAGGTCGCCGCCAAGCGGCATCGCATCTCGCGCGTTGAGCACAAGGTTCAGGATTGCCAGTTCGATCTGGTTGTGGTCCGCGCAGGTCAGCCCCAGGTCGAGCGCCAGTTGCTTATGCAGGCGGATGTCGCTGCCCACCGCCCGTGCCACCATGTCGTCGATCTCCTTGATCGACTGGTTCAGGTCGATCGGTCGCAGCGACCGCGGTTGCTGGCGCGAGAAGCCCAGTAGCCAGCCGGTCAGCGCCTTGCCCCGGTCGATCGTCCGCTCTCCCTCGGCCAGCAACCGCTGCCCCTTCGCCGAGGTCACCTCCCGGCGGATGAGCTGCAGGCATGCATGGAAGCTGGCCAGGAGATTGTTGAAGTCGTGCGCGATGCCGCTGGCGAGCTGGCCCAATGCCTCCATCTTCTGGGTCTGGTGGAGAGCTGCCTCGAGCCGGCGGCGCTCGGTGATGTCGCGCGCCACCCCGAGCACGCCGGCCACCCGGCCATCCGCTTGCCGCAGCGGCATGTAGGCTGCATCATAGGTGACAGTGCCGCTGGGCAGGTTCCAGGTCGGCTCGTAGCGGTAAATCTCGCCGGTCTCGCAGACTTGGCGCAGGCCGTTCGCCATCATCTGCCCCTTTTCCGGCCCCAACATTTCCTCCGGGGTGCGGCCCCGCATCTCTTCCAGGCTCAGTCCGGTGACGGCCAGTCCCGCGGAATTGACATCCTCATAGACGAGCCGCCCATCAGGCTGGGCACGCAGGTAGAACATGCAGTCGGGGGTGCTCTCGAAATAGGTTCGAAAGCGCGCTTCCGAGCTGTCCCGCTCGTGCACGGCGGTCTGATGGCTGGCCTGCAGCCCCGCCAGCTTATGCTGCTTCTCGGTCACGTCGATGTTGATGCCGATCAGCCGGACCGGCCGTCCCTCTGCGTCGCGCAGCACCTCGCCCTTGCACAAGATCCAGCGTAGCTCCGCTGGTGCGCCGGCCCGGTCAGGATCTTGCCGATAGATCCGGAAGCGTGACTGCAGTGGCGCCAGCCCGGCGATGGCCGCGGCCGCCGCCGCCTGTGCCAGATCACGATCGTCCGGATGGATGGCATGGAGCCAGCAACGGTACAGTTCGGTACCGGGCATGGACGTCGATATGCCAAAGATCCGGTAGAGCTGCGGCGACCAGACCACGTTCTGGGTCGACATGTCCCAGTCCCAGGTCCCGATGTCAGCCGCCTCCTGGACGATGCGCGACAGCCGTTCGGTCTCATGTGCCCGCCGCACGATGTCGGCATGGCGAAGCGCGGCGCGAATGGTGGGACCCAGGATCCGTGGTGGCAATGCGTTCCACGGCAGGTAAGCCGCCACGCGATCGCCCGGCAGTTCGTCCGCCACCGGCAGCCCGTCATCGATCAGGACGATGAGGGCGGCATCGGCCAGGCCCGGCGCATTCAGGACCTGCGCCCCGAAGGCCGACGGCTGGCGGATGAAGCACAGAACGGGCCGGCAGCAGGCGCTGAGTTCGACCACCTCGACCGTGCTGGGTGCATGATGGAGGGCCGCAACGGGCATGCCTGCATCGGCCAGGAGCTTCAGCAAGGCATCGCGGGTATCGGCCGCCTCGTCGATCAGCAGGATCCGCACGCCACTCTCCGCACGACGCAAAGCCGGGCGACGCAGGGCTCTCGGCCCGCTTCGCCCAGCCGATCCTGCCGCCAATCAGCTACAAGTCATTGTTTCGTATAGTAGCAGCTGGCGGCAGCTGCCAAGGCTCCCCCTGCCACCTCGACGCCCGCCTCACTCCGGCAGCCGCACGCCGCTCTCTCCGCATCGCCCGCTCATGATGCACTCGAGGTCCGATGGCCCGCCCAGGCGCCCGCGCGCATCGGGCACTCCCTCGACCATGGCACCGCGCGGATTCCAGCGCAGGATCCGTCCCGCATCCTCCTCGCCGAAGGCCAGCGCCAGCACCCCGTAGGCGAAGGCGTTCTTCTCCATCGGGGCCAGGTTCGCCCACTGGCTGCGCGCCCTGTCCCAGATCCCGGTCATGTCGGCGAGATCCACCTGGGCCGCCTCGGGCAGGCTGGTGAACGTGCCGGCCAGGTGATCGCGCACCACCGGGCGGTCGGCGGCGAGCTTGGCCGCATCCTGCCCGGCATAGGCCAAGCAGAACACCAGCGCGTCGACATAGGCGTCGGCATCCGCCCGGGTGAGCTCGTAACCGCCGGCCGCGGCCAGGACCTTGTCGGCTGGCTGGTCCGCAGGCCCTGCCGTTGCCGCGGGCCCTGCCGGCTTGGGATCGGGCGGCGGCGGCACCGCGGCGCTGGCCGGCACCGCCAGCAGGACGGCGGTCAGGAGCAGGCAGCCGCCCGCCCCCCCGGCGCGCCTCATCCGGCCGGCCGCGCGTCGTGCCACAGCCGCCCCCCAAGCACGACGGAATCAAGGCGGAACTTCCGGTCGCCAACCATGGCCCGGTTCTGCACGTCCACGAAGCGGAAGCGCCCCTCGTCCACCCGCAGCACCGTCGCATCGCCGGTGGAGCCGACGCTCAGGTCGGCCAGGTCGGGGCGCTTGAGCGCATCCGCCGGGGTCTTGGTGACCGCGCGCACGATGTCCGGGATCGACATGCCCAGGTTCAGGAACTTGGACATGGTCTCCAGATTGTCGAAGGCCGGGCCGTCGATGCACAGCGCGTGGACGTCGGAGGAGATGATGTCAGGCGGGAAGCCCCCGGCCAGCATCGCCTCGGCCACCGGGAACGAGAAGCTGCCCATGCCGTGGCCGATGTCGAACAGGATGCCCTTCTCGCGCGCGGTGAAGCAGGCCTCGCGAATCCGGCCGTCATTGTAGATCGGGGCATTCGGGCTCGGCCGGAAGCAGTGGGTCAGCGTGTCGCCCGGCCGCAGCACCTCCAGGACTTCCTCGTAGCGCGGCGGCGGCGCGTCGATGTGGCACATCACCGGAAGCTCGGCCTGCTCGGCCGCCTCGATCGCGAACTTGAGCGGGGTGATGCCGTTGTAGCCGCTGGCATGGCGGCCGATCCGGACCTTGATGCCGCGCACCAGCTCCGGGTTGGCCCGCGCCACCTCGGCGCACACGTTCGGCTCGAGCAGGCGCATGTCGTCGCTCTCGCCGACCGAGACCCGGTCGGAGAAGCCGTAGATGCCGGCGAAGCTTACATGGAGATAGACCAGGATCCGCGTCTCGGTCCGGCCGATCACATGCTCCCGGAAACCCTCGAAATTGCCGGGGCCGGCACTGCCGACGTCGAGCCAGGTGGTGGTGCCGGCACGCCGCGCCAGCGCGTCGGGGCGGATGCCCAGGGAGGTGCCGCCCCAGTACACGTGGGTGTGGAAATCGATCATGCCGGGCAGCACGATGGCGCCGGCCACGTCGCGCACCTGCCGGGCGTCCCCTGCCAGGCCATCGCCCACGGCCGCGACCTTGCCGCCTTCGAACGCCACGTCGGTGGTCCGGTCGATCTCCTGTCCCGGATCGACCACCCGACCACCCGTCAGCACCAACTCGTAACTCATCTCGGCTCCAAAGCCCCTCACCGCGCGACCGATCTCGCGCCGTCACTTCCCCCTGGCCGCAGCGCTGCGGCCACACCGCCTTGGGACAGCTACCGCAAAGCGTCTCGGCGCGGCCGGGTCAACGGGTTGTTAAGCAAATCCGACTAGGGTGGTGCGGATGCCACCGTTCGCACGCCCGTGCGAAGAAAGGATGTTCCGCCGATGAAGTCCGTCGCGATCCGCCTCGGCCTGGCCCTGAGCCTGACCCTCCTGCCGACCCTTGCGTCCAATGCCGGTACCGATACCGCCACGCTCGGCGTGAGCGCCACGGTGGTGCTGAACTGCAAGATCAATGTCGGCACCCTCACCTTCGCCAACTACACCAGCGGCCAGACTGCGCCGGTCGATGCGGTCGGCAACCTCGCCTACAATGGCTGCCAGAACGCTGCCCTGACGGTCGAGCTGAACGCGGGTGGCAACAGCCTGACGAGCTCGCGCGGCATGAGCAACAGTGCCGGCGCCACCCTGCGCTATCAGCTCTATCGCGAATCGGCACGCAGCTCGGCCGCCGGTACCGGTACCAGCGCCATCACCCTCGTGGCGCCAGCCGGTGGCAGCGGCACGGTGCCGATCTATGGCCGGATCCTGGGCGGCCAGACCGTCGCCCCCGGTACCTATTCCGACACGGTCGGCGTGACGATGACGTTCTGACCGGTCATTCGCTGCAAAGACAGGACCGTAGTCCTAGATCGTGCTAAGGTCGGCCTCGCGTCCATCCCCCGGAGCGCCGCTGGTGCCGACCTCGTCCGAGCGTGCCACGCATCCGTTTGGCTCCGGCCGAAGACCCGGCATGTCCCAGTGCTGCCTGGAGCACTTGGCTGGCTGCCACGGCACGAACGAACCCGACGCCCCTTCACGCCCCCCACCACAGGCGGGGGACCAACGGCAGCGGCAATGCCCGCCCGTCATGCCTTGCCGGCACAGGCGCATCGAAGAGGCGCATGCGCAGAGCTATCTGCACGAACGAACCTGGGCGCTGTTGTTCAAGCCGCTCAACCGGCCAACGAGATTGCACGAACGAACCCGACGAGGGCGTCGTCCCATGGGACACGCGGCTGATGACGTGCGGGTATCCACACCGCGAACGGCACGAACGAACCCGGGATGGAGATCAGGCCATCCGGCCTGGCCCACCGGTTCCCACCGGGGCAGCTCACAGCACCAACGAAAAGGGCACCCGGTCGCCGGATGCCCTTCGTTACGACCGACAATGCGATGTGGTCAGATCTGGCTCTGGCCAAAGTTCTGGATGCCGATCTTGTCGATCAGTTCCAACTCCGCCTTGTTGTGGTCCTGGTGCTCCTCCTCTTCCTGGAGGATATGGATGAACAGGTCGCGGGTCACGTAGTCGCCATGCCTCTCGGCGATCGCGATGCCCTTGCGATACTGCTCGATCCCCTCCAGTTCGAGGCGGTAGTCGCACTCGATCACTTCCTTGAGGTTCTCGCCGATATAGAGCTTGCCGAGATCCTGGAGGTTGGGAAGGCCCTCCAGCAAGAGGATGCGCTGGATCAGCTTGTCGGCGTGCTGCATCTCCTCGATCGATTCCTTGTACTCGGCCTGCCCGCGCTTGATGAAGCCCCAGTTGTCGAGCATGCGCGCATGGAGGAAGTACTGGTTGATCGCGGTGAGCTCACCCTTCAGGGACAGATTGAGTGCTTCCAGCACCTCGGGATGACCCTTGACGGGCGTCACAATCGCCATAGCCGCTATCCTGTAGTTTGCTCAGCGAGAGATGCCCGCTTTCCTGGAGTCGTTCAAGGCGACAGGGTGCGGAAAAACGAACAGCGCGTCGGGCGCGAACGACAGGCCGATCTCGCCGCCGACCCGATGGCTGATCTGCTCAGGCACGTGGATGTCGCCCAACCGGTTGCCCTGGGCGGCGAGCTCGACCCGGCACCGGTCGCCCAGGTCGCGGCAGGCCAGCACGGTCGCCTTCCAGGGGCTGCTGTCCAGCGCTACCGGCGTCAGGTCCCGGGTCCGCAGGATCACGTCGACCCCGTGGCGCCCATCGCTGGCGACCGGAATGGGAATGGCACCAATCGGAGTAGCCAGATGCCCCTTTTCCGGGTGCCCCGAGAACCGCAGCACCGGTCCAAAGAAGCCTGCGACGAACCGCGTCGCCGGTGCCCGGTAGAGCTCGCCCACCGTGCCCGACTGGGTGATTCGTCCGTCCTCGATGACGTGGATCCGGTCGGCTTCCGCGATAGCCTCGTCCGGATCGTGCGTGACCATCAGCACAGGGATGCGCGCGGCGCGCAGGATCGCCAGCACGCTCGAACGCACCTCGCCGCGCAGGCTCGGGTCTAAGGCGGAGAAGGCCTCGTCCAGCAGGACCGCCCGCGGCTCCGCGGCCAGGGCACGGGCCAGGGCAGCGCGCTGCTGCTCGCCACCCGACAGCTCGTGCGGAAACTTCTCGGCATGACCGGAAAGCTCCACGAGCGCGAGCAGCTCGGCCACCCGGCGATCGCGCGCCGACGTGTCGAGCGCCTTGAGGCCAAACGCCACGTTCTTCGCGACCGTCATATGCGGGAACAGGGCCACGTCCTGGAACATCAGGCCCATCGAGCGCCGCTCGGGCGGCACGAACGTGACATCACTGGTGAGCGTGCGATCGCCAAGCGCGACCAGGCCGGCATGCGGCCGCTCCAGTCCGGCGATGAGCCGCAGCACCGTCGACTTGCCTGAGCCGGATGGGCCCAGCAGGCAATGGACTTCCCCCTGAGGGATCTGCAGGGAGACGTCGTGGAGGGCGAAGCCCCGCCGCCTGCCCGATCCATAGTGGTGGCCGATATGCTCGACCTTCAGTCCAGGCGCGAGCACCGCCCGCGGCGCCCGGCAACCGGTGCGGTCACTCACGCAGCGATCTCTTCGGCGGCCTTGGCCAGCGCCTCGCGCTCGCGGCGAGCCCGCACCTCGTCGATGATCGCCTCCATCGTCGGCAGGCAACGCCCGCAACAGACGGTGACTCCCATCACCGCGTGGAGATCCTCACCCGCATCGACGGAGCGGGCGGCGGCCGCGCGCTCGCAGTCGGCTTCGTTCAGGCAGTTGCATACGCAAACGATCATGATGGCTTCGGTCAGGTCCGCAGAGACAAGAAGAGTTCCACGCCGGCACCCGGGACATCTTTCCCGACGTGCCCGGACCATAAGAATATGGGCCGTCGCATGTAAAGTCGTACCCGACCGATGTTTTATTTGGAACAATTCGAAACTGGGCAGCGACGACCCTGCTGGAGCGGCTTGCCCGCCGATGCTATCGCCTCGGCGGGCAAGCGGACGGTGTGCATGAAGCGGTTCTCGGCAGCGCGGATCATGGACGAGGCCTCGGGCGGCCACCAGGGCTGGGAGCCGCACTGGCGGGATCGCGCCCAGCCCCTGGCACGCTACGACGTGGTGGTGATCGGCGGCGGCGGCCATGGCCTGTCGACGGCCTATCATCTCGCCAAGAACCACGGCATCCGCCGGGTCTGCGTCGTGGAGAAGGGATGGATCGGGGGTGGCAATACCGGCCGCAACACGATCACGATCCGCTCCAACTATTTCTATCCGGAGAGCGTGGCCCTCTACGACCTGGCGCTGCGCCTCTACGAGCAGCTATCGGTCGAGCTGAACTTCAACATCATGGTGAGCCAGCGCGGCGTCGTCCGCCTCGCCCATTCCGATGCCGACATGGAGCTGTGTGCGCGTTTCGTGAACGCCATGCTGCTGAACGACGTCGATGCCGAACTGCTCGACGAGCAGCAGCTCCGCCGTGAGATCCCCGGGCTGAACACGCGTGGCCGCTACCCGATCCATGGCGGCTACGTGCAGCGCCGCGGCGGCATCGCCCGGCACGATGCGGTGGCCTGGGGCTATGCGAGGGCGGCCACCGCGTTGGGTGTCGACATCGTCCAACAGTGTGCCGTGGAGGGTTTCGACACCGAGGGCGGCAAGATCCGGGCGGTCCGCACCTCCAAGGGTCGGATCGATTGCGATCACGTGGCGGTATGCGTCGCAGGCCACTCCGGCCACGTCGCGGAGATGGCCGGCTTCCGGTTGCCGATTACCTCGATGTGCCTGCAGGCCCTGGTGAGCGAGCCGGTGAAGCCGTTCCTGCACCGGGTCGTCCTGGACCCGGCGACGGGCACCTATGTCAGCCAGTCCGACAAGGGAGAACTCGTGGTGGGCGGTGGTCTCGACCTCTATCCGTCCTACGCGCAGCGCGGCAACTGGCCGGTGCTAGAAACGGTCGTGGCCGGCCTGATCGACGTCCTGCCGGCGGCATCCAACCTCAAGATGCTGCGCAAGTGGGGCGGTGTCTGCGACATCGTTCATGACAGCTCGCCGATCATCGGTCGTGCACCCGTCGACGGCATGTACCTCAATTGCGGCTGGGGCACGGGCGGGTTCAAGGCCATCCCTGCCGGAGGCTGGCTGACCGCCCATCTGATCGCGAACGGCGAGCATCACCCGGTCAGCCGCCCCTTCGACCTGGAGCGTTTCACCACGGGCCGCCTGATCGACGAAGCAGCCGCCGCCGGCATCGCGCATTAGCATCCTGCCCTCGACAATTAGAAGCGTAATCATTGCTTGGATGTTGTTCTCGCTTCTATTTAATTCCGTTACTTAGGTTTATACAATATATTGTGTTTATTACTGCCGGAAGATCATTTAGGCACCCGCACGCCGACCACCGTGCGGCGCTATCTCGAGCTGCCGCCCGACGCCCTCCCGGGGCCGTACACCTGGGCCTGATCCGTCACCTGGAGGCGGCGTGGAACGGATAGCCGGCAAAGATCCGCGCTACCCGATCCGAGACGGCCTCCTCACTGGGAGCTGTCTCGACGACATCGTCGATCTCGCTGACGGCCACGCCCTGCCAGACGAGCTGTCGCCTTGCCCGATCGATCAGGTCGATGTTGAGCGTGCCCAACGTATAGCTCTGAACGTCGGTCCAGCCGCCATATCCTGCCCAGCGTCCATAGAACCCGTCGCCATACCCGTAGAAGTCATAGGGCCAGGGCCCCCAGAGCGGCGGTGTCGAGGTGACGCGGACCTTGTTCTGCAGGCCCGCATGGAAGTTGACCAGGAGGTCCGGCGCCTCGGCCTGCTCGACATAGCCCCGCGCCATCAGCTCGCGGCTCACCGCCGCCTTGAGGCGCTGCGTGAGAAGAGAGGAGTATCCGTTGGGGTCGGTGCCGAGCTTGGGCTCGAACCCGAAGCTGCGGTAGGTGCCGAAATCCGCCGTCCGGTCGAAGTCGGTCCGGATCACTGGCTCGCGCGTGCAGGCCACCAGCGATACCATCAGAAGCACCCACAGAAACCTGCCGACGAACCGCATGGCTGTCTCCTCGGATGTTCTTCCCATACGTGCATGACAGAAGGACCAACGGCAAGCCGGCAGGCAACACGTCGGATGCTGCCTTCACCTGCCCCGGCATCATCCTGCAGAATACTTCTGGACCAGCCTCAGAACCCCGCCTTGATCTTGTCGAATTCGCTGATCATCCGTCGACGCATGGCCGGCGGCAGCGGCGACTGGAAGAGCATCTTTGCCTTGAACTCATCGGTTCGGGCGAAGCTCTTCTCCTCAAGGAGGTCTGGATCGATGGCCCCCATCCCATCGCGGTTACCGTGGCCATAGCCCCAGGCCTCGACGAGATAGCCGGCAATGCCCGGATCCGAGACCGCGTTGAGGTAGTGGTAGATCTGGTCGCTCGGCCCTGGGTGGTCCTTGAGGATCACGTAGCCACACACCCAGGTGGAAAGGCCCTCCTCGGTATCCTTGTTCATGGTGACGGGTTGCCCGGACGCCTGCAGGGTCGTGGGCGTCTCGTTCCATGCCCAGGCGATCTCGACCTCGCCGCTGCCCAAGGCCTGGGAGATGTCCGAATTGGCGATCCAGTAGAAGCGGACGTTCCTATGGACCTTGCGCAGGAATGCCGACGCTGCCTCGAACTGCTGGTCCGACAGATCGGACCAGTCCTTCACACCGATGGCCAGCAAGGCCAGCGCATAGGCATCGTCGACATTGGCGCTGATCGACACCTTGCCGGCATATCTCGGATCCGCGAAGACCAGCAGGGACGCCACGTCCTCGGCCGGAACCAGATCGGTACGATAGACGAGGCCGGTATTGCCCCATTCGAAGGGGACGACGAAGTGCATCCTGTCCTGGACGAAACCCGGCAGGTCACGAAGTGCCGGGTCCAGCTTGTTCCAGTGGACGAGCTTGGAGGTGTCCAGGGGTTCCAATAGCCCTGCATCCCGCCAGAGCGCGACGGACTGTGAACAGGGATGGGCCACATCCGCCCGAAGACCGGCCTTGAGTTTGCGCAAAGCCTCCTCCTCGTCGGAGAAGAGGACGAAGTCCGGCGAGCGGCCCATGGTTGAGACATAGGCTGGGTGAAATGACGGGTCTTCGTAGCCTTGCCAGTCGAGCACGGTGATGCTGACCTCTTCGGCTGGGATGGAGGCCGACCACGCGGACAGGACCATCAAGGCCATCATCCAGACGATCCCATGCCTGCCCATGTCACACACCTTGCAATTCGGCGGCCTCGCCGGTGGGAACGCCACCTCCCCTCCAGGCCCCGCAATCTGACTAGCACCTGAACGGTCAAGCAAGTGCGCCCGTCAGTCACCCCACAAACGCGAGAGAGTTTGATATCCATCCACGCATGGTTGTATCTCCAGACCGGGGTGGACGACGATGCCGTGTGACCAGATGGACCCGATGCATCCCGTCGACCTGAGCGACCGGCAACGAAAAATCCACGATCTCATTAGCAAGGGACTGTCCAACAAGGCGATCGCCCACGCGCTGGGGATCCGGGAGGCTACGGTCAAGACGCATGTGACGGCCCTCCTGCGTCGCCTGGGCGTGACATCCCGCACGCAAGCAGGACTACGTGGCTGGCATCACAATACGGACTGAGGCACACACGGGCTTGCACTCCTCGGTTCGCTCGCCTACCTACCGGCCACGCCTTGTCCCCATCGTCTAGAGGCCTAGGACTCCACCCTTTCAAGGTGGCGACACGGGTTCGAATCCCGTTGGGGATGCCAAGCTTTACTATGACCTTAGCTGACATGTGGGAGCATCCGACAGCTTGAACGCTGCGTTGAATGCTATACTTCGGAAATATACGTCTCTGGATGGTGATGGACGTCAGCAGCCTGATCTATGCTGGCCAAGCTCTTCTTTAGTCATCTGCTCCTATCGATCAGCAGATGATGGCCTCCGTCTGACACCGCAGACTGACCTACGTACCTAGTCTGAGGCGCACCTTCTCAACCTCTAGGGTAAGCCGCAGCCTGGAACACACAGGGTGCGGTCCAAGAAAGAAGTTAGCTCGGAGCGTCATTAGCGTCATCGCGTCATCACCTGCTCGCGCACATGACACTGCCATCCTAGTCACCCTGATAGCCCACGGGAGGGCTGCAGAAGGCCCTTTTGAGCAAGTAGCGGTGTGGGCTGTGCCTTCGAGCTGGTAATCTCATACGTTAACACCGGGAGATGCTCAGGCTTGTGGTCAGCAACAAGAAAACAAGAGCGCTCAGCCCCACCACAGCGTGTGGTTTCTTCTCAATGGCAGCTGCCAATAGCGCTTCAGGAAAGGAGTTCAGCCGGCATCGGCAGGAGCTGGATGAGCCAGTGATTGTCGAGCTGTGGCTCAGCTGCGATCTGGTCGTGACCTACCACGACCCCCGACGCTGATGTCCGATCCGAAGGGGCTAGGGCCTCCTCTTCCTACACAACCAGCACGCAAGAGCAGAAACGTGACAGCCAACAGACGTATGATCGTCTCCTATGCGAAGTCTGTTGCCGTCAGAGTCGTTACGCCGAAGAGGGTGATGGTACCGCTGCCGGAAAAGCCGGGGTCATTAGTCGAAGCTGCGAACTTATCGACGTCAATCGTCAGGCTGGATTTTTGCTCGCCCATGAAGGACTGCAGGCCAATCGATACAGCCTGATCGGCATCCGTAATGACGCCGTTGCCGTTCGTGTCCAGGTCGGAAAACTTAAAGTCGTACTCATCATGGGGGCTTTCGGGGCCCCAAACATTGCTCGAAATGTCTATCTTGTCTTCGCCGCGTGTGAAGTCCGTTATTACATCTGACACGCTGGTGAGCTGGCTATAGCCGTGGTCGATGATCCAGTCGTAAGCAACCCTGAAGCCATACTCGAAGGTGTCCCTCCCGCCCCCGCCGGTGAGGATTGATTGTTTGCCTTCACTAGGCGCCGTATAGCCGTGGTCGCCAGTGTGCAGGACGTCGTTACCATCGCCGCCGATCAGGCGGTCGGCACCATAGTCACCGTAGAGCATGTCGTTGCCGGTACCGCCATCGAGCCTGTCGTCTCCCAGGCCCCCGGATAGCTGATCGTTGCCAGCCTCGCCCCGCATGTTGTCG
>JAESGR010000225.1_pt1 | contig 72543 bp, 78 predicted proteins | sample 9269771 | NCBI WGS metagenome assembly JAESGR01 (sample SAMN15739572, study PRJNA653492) | algae metagenome | isolation source: Chroococcus sp. CMT-3BRIN-NPC107 and co-occurring heterotrophs from well... | place: USA: Clark Mountains Wilderness, California | collected 2010-04-18 | reverse complement strand
GGGCGACAACATCGCAATGGAGATTGAATTGATCGCGCCGATCGCGATGGAAAAAGGACTGCGGTTCGCTATCAGAGAAGGCGGCAGAACAGTCGGCGCCGGAACTGTCTCTGAAGTGGTTGAGTAATTGATTGATTGGTTTTCAGCGGTCAATCGATAAAATGATTGACCGCTGGACGGTAAAAAATATGTTAAACGAAAAAATTCGCATTAAATTAAAAGCTTACGACCACCGAGTCTTAGACCAATCAACACAAGAGATTGTCGAAACAGCGAAAAGAACCGGCGCGCGGATTGCGGGACCGATTCCTCTTCCGACGATTAAAAACAAATGGACGGTTTTGCGTTCGCCGCACGTTGATAAAAAATCGCGCGAGCAATTTGAAATCAGAACGCACAAGCGATTGATGGATATTCTCGACCCGACAGCCGAAACGGTTGACGCGTTGATGAAGTTGGATTTGCCTGCGGGCGTTGATGTCGAAATTAAAGCGTTCGGCAAAAGCTAAGGAATTTACGATTGCCGATTAAAGATTGAAAAAAAATAGTTTTCAATCCGAAATCTAAAATCCAAAATCAAAAGATATGATTAGCGGAATTATCGGAAGAAAAGTTGGAATGACGCAGATTTTCTCGGAAGACGGAACGGTTACACCGGTTACTGTTATCAAAGCCGGACCTTGCGTTGTCGTACAGACGAAAAAAGCTTCTGGCAACGACGGTTATAACGCGGTGCAGCTCGGTTTAGTTGAAGACAAGCCGATCAAACTGAAAAACGTTACCAAGCCATTGCGCGGACACTTTGAAAAAACCGGCGGCGGAGTTCCTCCGACGCGAATCTTAAAAGAAATTCGTTTGACGGATGAGCCTGACGCGACAATTGGCGACCAAATCAAAGTTGATGTTTTCGCTGACGGAGATAAAATCGAAGTCGTCGGAAAATCGAAAGGTAAAGGTTTTCAGGGAACGATCAAGCGTCACAAATTTCATCGCGGTCCCGAATCGCACGGCTCGATGAGCGTTCGCGCTCCGGGTTCAATCGGTCAATCGGCTTATCCATCGCGCGTTATCAAAGGAACGCGTTCGTCCGGTCATATGGGCGACGCGCGCGTGACGGTCAGAGGCTTGACGATTGCGCGGGTTGACGTGGAAAACAATTTGATAATGGTGCGCGGCGCGGTTCCGGGCGCAAACGGAAGTTTGGTAGTAGTTAAGAAATCATAAAAGCAGTTCAAGATTCAAGATTCAAGATTCAAGATTTAGTAAGCTTGAAAGATTGAACAGTAATCTTAGAACTCGAACGGAGTAAGATTATGCCTACCGTTAAGGTTCGCAATTTAAGCAATAACGAAGTCGGTGATTTAACGCTTTCTGATGCCGTATTCGGCGTCGAATTAAACGAAGGCTTGATTCACGCGGCGGTGAAAAATTATCTGGCTAACGGACGTCAGGGAACGAGCGCGACGAAAACTCGCGGTGACGTTTCCGGTTCGGGTCGAAAACTCTGGAAGCAGAAGGGAACAGGTCGGGCGCGTATCGCGTCGCTTCGTTCGCCATTGTGGAAAGGCGGCGGCAACGTTCACGGACCTCAGCCGCGCGACTGGTCATACAAAATGCCGAAGAAAATGCGCCGCGGCGCGCTTCGCTCGGCTCTTTCGGAAAGATTGCGCGAAGGAAACTTGATTGTCATTGACGAAATCACGCTGCAAAATGCGAAAACGAGAGACTTCGTCAGCGCGATTGGAACACTCGGACTGGTTGAAAACAAAAAGCAGGCGAAAACCTTGATTGTTGATTCGCTGGATAATGCCAATTTGGTTTTAGCTTCGCGCAACGTGCAGCGCACGAAAGTGACGAACAGCTACGGCGTCAATGTTTACGATTTGTTGAAACACGAAAAAATCGTGATTTCCAGAACGGCTATCGAAGAATTAACACATATTCTCGATCCGAATCGTGAAAAAACGACGGAAGCGGGAGGCGATGAATAATGATTAAATTAACTGTTTGGGACGTTTTGAAATCGCCGGTCGTCACGGAAAAATCGGTTCTTTTGAAAGAAGAATCAACTGATTCGGAAGACCGCAACGAAGGACAAGTTTTGACGTTTCGCGTTGACCGCAAAGCCGATAAAATTGAAATCAGAAAAGCCGTCGAAGAAATTTTCAGTGTCAAAGTGGCGAAAGTTCGCACTGTGCATTACGAAGGCAAAATGAAAAAACGCGGCAGACACGAAGGTCGTCGTCCGAGTTGGAAAAAAGCTTACGTTACTTTGAAAAAAGGCGAAGCGACGGTTGATTACGCAGAAGCGATTTAATTAGTTTGTAACGAAAAGTGAAGAATAAACAGTTCACTGTTCAAAGAGAAGGTTATGGGAATTAAAAGATTAAAACCGACATCACCGGCGCGAAGATACCAGACGTATTTGACGCGCGATGAATTGACTCCGAACGCAACGCCTGAAAAATCTTTGCTGGAGCCGAAAAAGAGAATTTCGGGACGCAACAGCGACGGTCGTATCACGGTTCGACGACGCGGCGGCGGTCACAAGCGCTTTTACCGTATTATCGATTTCAAGCGCAATAAAGCGGGCATTCCGGGCAAAGTTTCGCAAATCGAATACGATCCGAATCGTTCGGCGCACATTGCTTTGATTACTTATCTCGACGGCGAAAAACGCTATATTCTCGCGCCGGTTGGTTTAACGGTCGGCTCGATGATTCTCAGCGGAGCGGAAGCCGACATTTTGCCGGGAAACGCCTTGCCGATAAAAAATATTCCGCTTGGAACTCAGGTTCATAACATTGAAATGCGTCCGGGCAAAGGCGGACAGCTCGTTCGCTCGGCTGGCGGATTCGCGCAGATTGTAGCCAAAGAAGGCGATATGGCGCAGCTCAGAATGCCTTCGGGCGAAGTTCGACGCATTCCGGTAGTTTGTATGGCGACGGTCGGACAGGTCGGAAACCCGGAACACGAAAATGTCAGCCTCGGTAAAGCCGGACGTTCGCGCTGGATGGGCAGACGCCCGAAAGTTCGCGGCGTAGCGATGAATCCGGTTGATCACCCGCACGGCGGCGGTGAAGGTAAAACTTCCGGCGGTCGCCATCCGGTAACTCCCTGGGGACAACCGACGCGCGGCTACAAAACACGACGCAACAAACGCACTCAGAATATGATTGTGCGCGACAGAAGAAGGAAATAAAGGAATATCGGCAAGTGATAACAGGTAAAAGGTTTTGTAATCAACTTTATTCCTTTATCCTTCAGCCTTAATAAAAGTTATGCCACGTTCAGTTAAAAAAGGACCTTTTATTGATTTAAGCGTTTCAAAAGCGCTCAAGCGGATTCAGGAAACGGGCAGAAAACCGCCCGCCATTAAAACCTGGTCGCGTCGTTCAACGATTTCGCCGGAGATGGTCGGTCTGACTTTCGGCGTCCACAACGGCAAACGCCATATTCCGGTTTTCGTAACAGAAAATATGGTCGGACACAAACTCGGTGAATTTTCGCCGACGCGCACCTTCAAAGGACATCCGGGAACGAAAGCCGAAAAAATGGCGAAAAGAAAATAGTGAAACACTCGAAGGTGAATTACTAAACACATTCATCTTTTACTGTTAACGATTAAGATTATGGAAGCGATAGCAAAAACTAGACATTTAAAAGGCTCACCGCGGAAAGCGCGGTTGGTGATTGATTTAATTCGCGGGCGCAATGTTTCGCAAGCCTTAGCGATTCTTAAATTCACTGACAAACGGGCGGCTGACCCGATTGCCAAAACTCTGCGTTCGGCAATCGCCAACGCGACTTATCTGGCGGAGCAGCAGAATATTGCGATTGATCCGGATGATTTGTGGGTGAAAACCTGTTTCGTTGATATGGGCGCGCACAAAAATCGTCGCCGTATGCGTCCCGCGCCGCAAGGTCGCGCCTATAAAGAGCAGCGCCATTATTGCCACATCACGATTCACGTCACAACCGACGAAAAGCCTGTTGATTTGAAGAAAATCAAAAACAGCAAGAATGGTGAAGAAGGCGATAAATCCGGCGGTGAAAAGAAAACGGGCGTGAAAAAAGCGAGAACTGCCGCGAACGCAAGCAAATCAGACGACGCAAAAGAAAAAATCCCTAATATGCATTTAGCGGACGATTCAAAGGCGGAAACGACTGAGAATGTAAATACAAACTCGACAGTTGAAGAGACTTCACCGAAAGCGACCGAAGCGTCTAAAGCTACTGCTGAGAACGTCGCCAATAATGAAGCTATGGCGTCGGACGTAAAGGATGCAGAATCACAGCGCGATGCTGAACAACACGAAACCAAGCCGGCTGACGAAGCGCAGCTCAACAGAAACGAAGAACTGGAAAGGCAGTAAACAAATAATATGGGACAGAAAGTTCATCCATACGGCTTTAGAGTCGGATACAACAAAGATTGGCACTCGCACTGGTTCGCCAAACAGGAATTCGCCGGATTTTTGGCGGAAGATTTAAGACTGAAACGCGATTTGAAAAAGCGATTTATGGGGGCGGGTGTTTCGCACATCGACATCGAACGCGCCGCGACCAGACTGAAAATCATTATTTACACTGCGCGTCCGGGCATCATCATCGGACGCAAAGGCGCTGAAATTGAAAAACTGCGCGAAGATTTGTCGAAAAAAACCGGTCGCGAAGTTTTGATTTCGATTCAGGAAATTCGTCATCCGGAACTGAACGCTCAGCTTCAGGCGGAAAAAATCGCGCAGCAACTGGAAAAACGTATCGCTTTTCGCCGCGCAATGAAAAAGACGATTGAAGAATCGCTGCGCTTCGGAGCCGAAGGCATTAAAGTAATGATCGCCGGACGTCTCAACGGAGCTGAAATCGCGCGTACCGAATGGACTTTGGAAGGACGCCTTCCGCTGCACACGCTTCGCGCCGACATTGATTACGGATTTGCCGAAGCGTTAACGACTTTTGGAATTATCGGCATCAAATGCTGGATTTATCGCGGTGAGATTCTCGACCCGAACGCCTCGATGGCGCGCGGAACGACGACTGACCCAATGAAAGAAGTCAAGGTGCAGGGCGGCGGACGCGGCGGAGACCGCAGACCGCGACGGCGCGATAATGACGGCGGCGGAGATCGCGGCGGACGTAATAGATAAAAGATTTTAGATTTTAGATTTTGGATTTTGGATTAATATAAAAGGTATTAATTCGGTTCAAAGTGACAAATTGGAGTAACTCGCTATGTTAATGCCGAAAAAGGTCAAGCACCGAAGAGTGATGAAAGGTCGTATGCGCGGACAGGCTTCGCGCGGAGACAAATTGAATTTCGGTGATTTTGGACTGAAAACACTGGAAGCCGCTTGGATTACCGACCGGCAGATTGAAGCGGCTCGTATCGCAATGACGCGCCACATTAAACGCGGCGGTAAAGTTTGGATTCGTATGTTCCCGGACAAACCGATTACGCGCAAACCGGCTGAAACCCGTATGGGCAGCGGTAAAGGTGCGCCGGATCACTGGGTAGCAGTCGTCAAACCCGGAAGAATTTTGTATGAAATTCAAGGCGTTCCCGAAGAATTAGCGCGCGAAGCGATGCGTCTCGCTGCACAGAAATTGCCGATCAAGACGAAATTCGTCAGCCGCGCCGATTTAGAAGGAGGCATCGTTTAACGAAATGAAAAAGAAAGAACAAATGAGCCAACTGAGCGAGATGGAACTCGACGAGCTGCGCGAACAGGCGGACGCTTTGAAAGAATCGCTTTTCCGTTTGAAGTTCAGAAAAACTTTGGGCGTTGGCGAAACGGTGGCGGACATTCGCCGCGAAAAGAAAACATTGGCGCGAGTTTATACCTTGATTAATGAAAAGGAAAAAGCCGCAAAACAGCAGGCTTAAATTCCAAAAAGGTTGAAATAGAGAAATGGCTGAAAATAAGACAGAAGAAGTAGAAGAAACAACCGGCGAAACGCAAGCAACCGACGAAACAATCGGCGCGTCGAATGCTGACACGAACGAAACTAGCGCCGAAGCTCAGGCAACTGCCGGAACCGAAGAAAAAAGCGAAAGCGATTCTTCGATTCTCGGAGGCGTTTTAGAAACGGTTTCATCAGCGGTCGGAAGCGTCGCGGAAGCGGTAGTAAGCGGCGTGGAGACTGTTGTTGCTACTGTCACGGGCGACGAATCGGCAAGCGATGATACCGAACGCAAGCACGGCAAACGCGCGGAAAAAATCGGAGTCGTGGCATCGGACAAAATGACGAAAACTGTTGTGGTTCGCGTTGACCGATTAGTTAAACACCCTATTTACCGTAAATACATTCGCCGCAAAAAGAAATTTATGGCGCACGACGATTTCGGAGCCGCCATCGGCGACAAAGTGAGAATCGTCGAAACCCGTCCGATGTCAGCTCGCAAACGCTGGCGCGTCGCGGAAATTATTCAAAAAGCAGTTAAGTAAATTTCAAGTTTCAGGCTTGATAAATCTTTTATTTATTCAACCTGACTACTGGAAACGGAGTGAACAGTTATGATTCAGATGCAGACCTCTTTAACGGTCGCTGATAATTCGGGCGCGAAGCGCGTGGTAATGATTGCGCCGATTGGCGGTTCGACGAGTAAAATCGCCCGCCTCGGTGATAAAATCAAAGTTACCGTCAAAGAAGCCTCGCCGGACGGAACGGCGAAAAAAGGTAAAGTTTACAACGCCGTTATCGTTCGCACCCGCAAGGAAGTGCGTCGTAAAGACGGAAGCTATATCCGCTTTGACGAAAACGCCGCCGTATTAATCAAAGAAGACGGTTCGCCGATCGGAACGCGCGTTTTCGGACCGGTTGCGCGTGAACTGCGCGAAAAGAATTTCATGAAAATCGTGAGCCTCGCGCCGGAGGTGATTTAAGATAATGAGACCGATTAGAAAAGGAACAGTAAAAAGCAAAATCAAGCGCGGCGATCAGGTCGTTTTCATAGCGGGCAAAGAATATGCTCGGTATGACAACAACGGTAATCGCCAACCGCTTCGCGGCAGAGTGATCGCAGTTGATTCGCGTAACGGAAAAGTCAAAGTCGAAGGTGCGGCGATTGTCAAAAAGCACCAGAAAGCGGTTCCGCAGATGGGCAAAGAAGGCGGCATCATTCAAAAGGAAGCTTGGGTTGATATTTCCAACGTCGCGGTTGTCGACCCGGAAACCGGAAAACCGACGCGCATCAAAGTTGAAGTGCGTGACGGCGTTAAAGTTCGCATTGCGAAAAGCGGCAAATTGCTGCCTGAACCGGACAGAACAAGACGCACAGAAACTGCTGAACAAACGGAAGAATAAATTAATTAAAAGGTTTGGAAACGCGAGAATATAAAATGTTCGGAGCGAGTCCCAAACGGAAATAAAAAAAATGGCTAGATTAAAAGATAAATATAGAAACGATATAGCTCCGGCGCTCGCCAAAGAATTCGGTATCGAAAATCCGATGGCGATTCCGAAAATCGAAAAGGTCGTCGTTAATATGGGAATGGGCGAAGCAATTGCGAACGCCAAGATTCTCGACACGGCAGTTGATGAATTACGCTCGGTAACCGGACAAAAACCGGTCGTCACCAAAGCGAAAAAATCAATTGCGGCTTTTAAGCTTCGTCAGGGAATGAACATCGGCGCGATGGTTACATTGCGCGGCGAAAGAATGTACGAATTCCTCGACCGCTTAATTTCCGTTGCTTTGCCGCGTGTTCGAGACTTTCGCGGAATTTCTGCCAAAGCCTTTGACGGACGCGGAAATTACACGCTCGGTATTCGCGAGCAGTTGATTTTCCCGGAAATTGATTTTAATAAAGTCGATAAAACTCGCGGAATGAATATTTCCATTGTCACGACGGCAAAAACCGACGAACAGGCGCGCGCGCTTTTGAAAGCGATGGGAATGCCGTTCAGACAATAATTGAAATTCAGGATTTAGAATTCAAGATTCAGTATTGAAGAAAAAATCCTAAATCCTAAATCCCGAATCATAAATTTAATATGGCAAAGATTAGTAAAATAGTTAAAAACGAACAACGAAAAAAAATGGTGACGCAGCATGCTGAACGCCGGGCGGAATTGAAAAAAACCATCAATAATCCGGTTTCGACTCCGGAGCAAGTAGACGAAGCGGTGATGCGTTTGCAGAAACTGCCGCGTGACGCCAGCCCTGTGCGCGTTCGGAATCGCTGTTCGCAGACGGGACGCCCGCGTGGATTTTTGCGAAAATTCGGAATGTCGCGCGTTACGCTGCGCGATTTGGCTCGCCAAGGACAAATTCCGGGCGTGACGAAATCAAGTTGGTAAATTTTTTGAATGACGGCAGGCGGATGATTCCGAACCGCCGTAATTATTAAACGGAGTAAATAGAAATGACAGACCCGATAGCCGATATGCTCACGCGAATTCGCAACGCAATCGCCGCGAAACACACCCGTGTTGACGTTCCCGGTTCAAAATTGAAATTGGAACTCGCGCGTATCTTGAAAGAAGAAGGTTACATCAACAATTACGTAACCAAAGGCGAAGATGTAAAATATGTAATTCGCATCTTTTTGCGCTACGATGCGAAAGGCACTTCAACCATCAGCCATTTGTCGAGAGTTTCTCGACCGGGCAGAAGAGTGTATGTCGGCGCTGCCGGTATTCCCAGAGTTTTGGGTGGATATGGAATCAATATCGTTTCCACTTCACAAGGTTTGATGAGCGGAAAACGCGCGCGCCAGGAAAAGGTCGGCGGCGAGATTTTGGCACAAGTTTACTAAAGAGGAAAAAGGATGAAGGGTGAAGGACGAACGAGTTTCGCCTTTGTCAAACAATCCGAAAAAGTATTATGTCGCGTGTAGGAAAAAAACCGATTACAATACCGGCGAGCGTTACCGTTACGATTAACGATAAAGAGCTCGAAGTAAAGGGACCGAAAGGAACTTTGAAAACACCGGTCCCGAGCGGAATTAAATTTCGCCAGGAAGACGGAACTTTAACAGCTGAACGTGAAAACGACGATCAAGCGGCTTTCCACGGACTCGCCCGCGCACTGGCAAACAATGCCGTCGTCGGCGTTACCGAAGGATTCAAAAAAGAAATGGACGTTGTCGGCGTCGGATATAAAGCTGACGTGCAAGGCAACAAAATTCTTTTTTCGCTCGGATATTCGCACCCGATTGAGTATAAACTGCCATCGGGAATTGATGCGAAAGCCGAAAGAGTCGCAACCAAAACGACAATTAACCAGTATCAAACGACAATAACGCTCAGCGGAATTGATCGCCAAATGCTCGGTCAAGTGGCGGCTGAACTCAATCGTTTGCGAAAGCCGGATGCATACAAAGGTAAGGGCATTCGTTACGCTGATAAAATATATCGTCTGAAACCGGGTAAAACAGGGAAATAATGAGTTGAGAGCTGCAGGAAGTTCCAGAAAGTCCCGGAATGTAAAAGAGAGTTGTTCTTTTCTTCAAACTATCTGTAACTATCTGTCAACTTTCTGCCAACTATCTGGAACTATAAAAATATGGCAAGCAAAAGCAGAGCAGAAATTCGTCGGGGCGTGCACAGCCGCATCCGCAAAAAAGTGAGCGGCACCGAACAGCGCCCGCGTTTGGCGATTTATCGCAGTTTGAATCACATTTACGCGCAAGTGATTGACGATATTAACGGCAGAACTTTGGCAGCGGCTTCGACAACGGAAAAAGATTTGCGCGGCACGACCGGCGGCAATATCGAAGCGGCGCAACGAGTCGGACGCACAATCGCCGAGCGCGCCATCGGCGCCGGAGTCGAAACTGTAGTTTTCGACCGCGGCGGTTACGTTTATCACGGTCGCGTCAAAGCGTTGCTCGATGCGACGCGCGAAGCCGGCTTGAACAAAAACGAAACGGCGCAAAAGGAAGCGGGTGAAAGCAATGATGAACAATAAAAAAAGAATCTCTCCGAACGGCTTGAATTTGAAAGACCAGTTGATTTCGATTAACCGCGTCACGAAAGTCGTCAAAGGCGGCAAAAATATGTCGTTCGCCGCATTAGTCGTTATCGGCGACGAAGCCGGACACGTCGGTTTTGGAACCGGAAAAGCGAAGGAAGTGCCGAACGCGATTAAAAAAGCGGTCGAAGCGGCGAAAAACAATTTGATTCGCGTGCCTTTGATTGACGGAACGCTGCCGCACGATATGATCGGCGAATACGGCGCAGGACGCGTATTGATTAAACCGGCGAAAGAAGGAACCGGCGTTATCGCGGGTGGCGCAGTGCGGGCAGTTCTGCAGTCACTCGGCGTTCACAACGTCCGCACGAAAATTTTAGGCTCGAACAACGCTCATAATGTTATCCGCGCTACATTCGACGGATTGCAAAGAATGAAAGACCCGATTGAAGTCGCACGTCTTCGCGGTAAACAAGTAGAAGAGTTGAGATAGTCGGAGAGTTGACAGAAAGTTAACAGAAAGTAGAAGAAATATTGTCTTAACTTTCCGTCAACTCTCCGGAACTGCCTATGACTTTCTGCAAACTATTTAAAGTTATGGAAAACAATACAGAACAAAAAAGCGGCGGAACAATCAAAATTCAGTATTACAAAAGCACGATTGGTTATTCCAAAAAACAGAAACAGATGGTGAGAAGTTTGGGCATCACCAAGCTCAACCAGACGGTGGAACGTCCCGACGATGCTTCGATGCGCGGAATCGTGGCGAAAATTCCGCACATTTTGAGAATTGTCGAATAACAAACGTCAATCGTGAATCGTCTATCGCCGAGTGGTTTCTGTCAGAAATTGACAAACTTCCGTTTGGCGATTTATTATTCACGATTTATTATTTAAGAGGAAAAGAAAATGGCATTATCATTAAACAATTTAAAGCCGACGAAGGGATCGACGCATAAAAAGAAAAGACTCGGACGCGGACCAGGCTCGGGCTTGGGTAAAACATCCGGTAAAGGACACAAAGGTCAGAAATCGCGCTCGGGTTACTCGCAAAAAATCGGTTTCGAAGGCGGACAGATGCCTTTGCAGCGCCGCTTGCCGAAACGCGGTTTTACGAATATATTCAAAAAGCAGTGGATTGAAATCAGTCTGGCTAAAATCGAAGAAAATTTTGACGTGAATGAAGAAATCACGCCGGAAATTTTGCACGAACGGGGCTTGATTAAAAAAGCTAAGCACGACCTGGTTATTCTTGGTACCGGCGAAATTTCTAAGGCATTGAAAATTTCCGCGCACCGTTTTACCAAATCCGCCAAAGAAAAAATCGAAAATGCAGGCGGAACGGCGACGCAAATCTTCAAATACGAAAAGTCGGAAGCCGCCGCGAACTAGTCATTATACAGCGAAATCATCACAAATAGAGGAAATATATGGAGAAGTTTTTTGCCGCCGTTCAGAATATGTTCAGAATTCCTGAACTGAGGAGACGAATTCTCTTTACGCTCGGACTGTTGGCGGTTTACCGCCTCGGCGCACATGTAACTGCACCCGGAATCAATAAAGTGCGTCTCGAACAGGTTTGGAGCGAAGTTGCCGGAACACTGCTCGGCGTGCTTGATCTGTTTTCCGGCGGTAATTTCCGCACGATCTCGGTTTTCGCGCTCGGCGTTACGCCTTACATTACGGCTTCGATTATTATGCAGTTGATGCCGGTCCTCTCGCCCGCAATGAAGCGAATTCAGGAAGAAGGCGAAGTCGGACGGCAAAAAATCAATCAGTGGACACGTTATCTGACAGTAGTTTTGTGCGCTGTGCAGACGTTTTTCGTTTCAACTTGGCTCAGCCGCAACGGCGTTATTCCCGAAACGTGGTGGGCGACAGCGATGGTTGTTATCACGCTGACGACCGGAACGGTATTCGTGATGTGGCTCGGCGAACAAATTACCGAACGCGGAATCGGCAACGGTATTTCGCTGCTCATTTTCGCCGGCATCGTTATCGGTTTGCCGCAAGGTGTGATGCAGATTTCCGAGCGCGTGCGCGCAGGCGATCCGATGCAGACGCTCGGCGTGGTTTTCCTCGTCGTCGTTTTGGTCGCCCTTATCGCTCTTGTCGTTTATGTCGAATCAGCGCGGCGCAATATTGCTATCAGTTACGCCAGTCGTCGCGTCGGCAACCAAACATTTCGCGGACAGGAAACGAGTCTGCCGCTGAAAATCAATATGGGCGGCGTTATTCCGGTCATTTTCGCTTCGTCGGTGCTGGCGATGCCGCAAACCATTTTCTCGGCTTTTCCGGCTGATCCGGCTGACACGACTTCGGCTTGGAGCAAAGTTAATGCTTTCTTCCAGCAGTTTCATGGCGGCGATCCGTATTACGAATTAGTTTTTCTTTCGTTGATCGTTTTATTCACGTTCTTTTACATTACGATTGTTTTCAACACGGATGAAGTTGCCGACAATCTCCGCAAACACGGCGGATTTATCGCCGGAGTTAGACCGGGAGCGCCGACGGCGGATTATTTGAACGGAATTTTAACCAGATTGACAACGGTCGGAGCGCTTTATCTGGCATTTGTCGCCTTTGCCCCGCAGCTGCTTTTAAGCGGGTTTCGAGTCGCGCGTTTGCCGTTTATCGGCACGTCACTGGATAATTTCTTTACAGCAACGCCGGGATTAAGCTGGATTCCGACTGGTTTGGGTTATCAGTTTTTCTTTGGTGGAACGTCGCTTTTGATTTTGGTCGGCGTGGCGATGGACACGGTTTCGCAAATTGAAGCGCAGCTCGTTATGCGAAATTATGAAGGCTTTTTAGGAGCCGGTTCGCGGCTGCGCGGCAGAAGAAGCTAAAAAAGGCAATTACGAATTTCAAATTACGAATTACGAATAAAGAAATGCTGTTTCGGTCAATTCGTAATTCGTAATTCGTAATTCGTAATTGATTTTATGAGTAAGATTATAGTTTTGATCGGCGCGCCCGGCGCGGGAAAAGGAACGCAGGCGCGCCTGCTTCAGGAACGGCTCGGCATTCCGCAAATCTCGACCGGCGATATTTTTCGCGAGATGAAAAACGCCGACACGTCGCTTGCCAGAGAAGTGCAGGCGATTATGGCAGCCGGAAAACTCGTTTCCGATGATCTGACATACGCCATCGTCAAAGACAGAACGGCTCGTGAAGATTGTTCCGGGACATTTATTTTAGACGGTTATCCGCGAACGGCGGTGCAAGCCGCGCAACTCGAAGAATTAGCGAAAGATCAAGGCAAGGAAATCGAAGCGATTCTGGTTGACGTGCCGCTTGATAATTTAGAAAAAAGAATGACCGGACGCCGCAGCTGCGCGGTTTGCGGCGAGATTTATAACGTATATTTCAAGCAGCCGAAAAGCGATACGGTTTGTGATTTTCATCCTGAAACGACTTTGACGCATCGCGCCGACGATTACGAAGAAAAAGTAAAAGTCCGGCTAGCGACATACGAAGAACAAACCAAGCCGCTGCTCGAATATTACGAAAAAACCGGGCGTCTGAAAAAAGTGGACGGCACGGGCAAAGTCGAAGAAATTTTCGGTCAGCTAAAAGAGATAATTTAGAATGTCGGTTTTCATTTGTCAGATAGCGGAACAGAAAGTTTTTACAAACATCTAACGTCCGGTATCTAACATCTATGTTTGCTGATTCAAAAATCGGAAATTTCTTTTACCAGTTTAGCCGATGGTTATTGGGCAGAAAAATGATTATTGCGAAGTCGAGAAAAGATTTAGATAAAATGCGCGAGGTAGGCGAACTGGTCGCCGAAGTGCGCGAAACTTTGCGCGCCATGGTCGAACCGGGAATTACAACGCTCGAATTAAACAGGACAGCGGAAAAAATGATGCGCGATTTCGGCGCGACACCAGCGTTTCTCGGTTATCACGGTTTTCCTTTTTCCATTTGCGCCTCGGTTAATGAACAAGTCGTCCACGGGTTTTCAAGCGATAAACCGCTTGCCGAAGGCGACATTGTTTCGCTCGATATGGCGGCAAAATATAACGGCTTTGTCGGCGATACCGCTTTTACGGCTGCAGTTGGCGAAGTCGGCGAAGAATTGAAACAGCTCATTCGCGTCGCAGAAGAATGTTTGGAACTGGCAATCAAGCAATGTTATCCGGGTAAAAGAGTCGGAGACATCAGCTGGGCGGTGCAGGAACACGCGGAAAAACACGGTTACGGCATTGTCCGCGATTACACCGGACACGGCATCGGGCGCTCGATGCACGAGGCACCGCAAATCGCTAACTACGGCAGACCGGGAACAAAGGAAACGATTCGTCCCGGATATTGTTTCGCCATCGAACCGATGCTTAATCTCGGAACGCATGAAACAAAAACGCTTGCCGACAAATGGACAGTGATTACGCTTGACGGAAAACCGAGTGCTCACGTCGAACATACGGTTGCGGTTACGGCGGAAGGACCAGAAATTTTGACGCTGAGTAAAGCGCAGAAAGCGCTGCTAAATAAAGAGAAATCCGAAACCGTGACGGCTTGACTTGAAAAACGATTCGAAAAAGGCTAACATTTACGGTTTGTCCAACTAAACGACAAGTTGGCTTTGTGAGCTATGTCAAAAGAAGAAGCGATAGAAGTCGAAGCGACCGTGCTGGAGACTCTGCCGAACGCGATGTTCAAGGTCGCACTTGATGGCAATAAACATGAAGTTCTGGCGCATATTTCGGGCAAAATGCGGAAAAATTTTATTCGTATTCTGCCCGGTGACAGAGTTTTGGTCGAGCTTTCGCCCTACGATTTGAGTCGCGGGCGAATCACCTATCGTTATAAATAAAAAGAGTAGAGGCAACAACAATGAAAGTTCGTCCTTCAGTCAAAAAGATTTGCGATAAATGCAAAATTATTCATCGAAAAGGAATCGTGCGCGTGATTTGCGATAATCCGAAGCACAAACAACGTCAGGGATAAAAATTCAAGATTTAAGATTTAAAATTCAAGATAAAGAAATATATTTTGAATCTTAAATCTTGAATCTTAGATCAGGAGAAAATATGGCTCGCGTAGCAGGAGTTGATTTACCGCCGAATAAACGGGCGCAGATTGGTTTAACATATATTTACGGCATCGGAAAATCTCGCGCGACAGCGATTTTAGAAAACGCCGATATCAGCATTGATGCGAAAATCAAGAATTTGAGCGAGGACGAACTCGCCCGAATTCGCACGATTATTGATCAGCAGGGCGAAGTCGAAGGCGATTTGCGTAAACTCGTGCAGATGAATATCAAGCGATTGATGGACATCGGTTGTTATCGCGGTCTCCGTCATCGCCGGAGTCTGCCGGTTCGCGGTCAGCGAACCAGCACGAATGCCAGAACCCGCAAAGGTCCGCGTAAAGCCGCCGTTGCGAAGAAAAAAGCACCAGGTAAGAAGTAAGTTATCGGTTTCAAGTTTAGGTCTAATGCCTTAAGTTGAAACCTGAAACTGGAAACTATAAAAAAATGGCAAAAGCACCAGCAGCAAAAGGTAAGAAAACTTACAAAAAGAAAGAACGGAAAAATATTCCGCTCGGCATCGTTCACATCGCGGCGTCGTTTAATAACACGCTGATTTCGATTACCGACACGCAGGGAAATTTAGTCGCGCAGTCTTCATCAGGCGCGCGCGGTTTCCGCGGTTCACGCAAAGGAACTCCGTTCGCGGCGCAGCAAGCTGCTTCGGAAGCGGCTCGTAAAGCGTCGGAAGCGGGAATGCGTGAAGTCGAAGTCCGCGTTAAAGGTCCGGGCGGCGGTCGAGAATCAGCAATTCGAGCAATCGCTCAAGCCGGTATTCGCGTCACGTCAATTCGGGACACGACACCGATTCCGCATAACGGATGCAGACCGCCGAAACGAAGAAGAGTTTGACGATTTTGGGTTTTAGATTTTGAATTCAAAATCCAAAATTTAAAATAATCGTTTGAAATTTACAATTTAACTATCGAAAGGACGAAGGGCGAGTTTGAATATCAAGTTTGCCTGTAAACTTTTCCAAAAAATGTGCGGCAAAGTTCAGATTTCGGTTTGATAAATATATCAGAAACCTGAATCTAAAATCGCACTTGTTGGAGGCAACAAATAAACTAATGGCTAGATATAGAGAAGCGGTGTGCCGTCTGTGCCGCCGCGAAGGTGGAAAATTATTCTTAAAAGGCGATAAATGCTTTAAGGCAAATTGCACGATTGAAAAACGCGGCACTAACCCGCCGGGGCAACACGGCGCGGCGCGCAGAAAAATGCTTGCCGGCTATGGGCAGCAGCTCCGCGAAAAACAGAAAGTAAAGCGCATCTACTTCGTGCTTGAAAAACAGTTCCGCAATTACTTCGAAAAAGCTCTGCGCCAGAAAGGCGTGACCGGCGAAAACCTGTTGTTTATGCTCGAACGGCGCCTTGATAACGTCGTTTACCGCGCGGGTTTTTCAACCTCGCGCCGTCAAGGTCGGCAGCTCGTTAATCACGGACACGTTTTCGTTAACGGTCGCAAAGTGGATATTCCTTCGTTTCAGGTGAAAGTCGGGGACGTAATCACCATCAAGGAAAAAACCGCGACCAACACGCACGTCGAAGGCGCGTGGCAAACAGCCGTCGGGCGCGGTCGTCCGAACTGGATTTCAGCGGGCGGCGAAGATTTGACTATCTCGATTTCAGCATTGCCGAGACGCGAAGACGTTGACCAGAATATCAACGAGCAGTTAATCGTCGAACTTTACAGCAAGTAATTCTTGTCAGTTTCAGGTTTCGAGTTCTAGGTGTTAAGTTGTTTGAACTTTGCCCAAAACTCGAAATCTGAAACTTGAAACTATTTTAAAAAGAATATGACACAAAGCAATAATTGGACAGATTTCCAAATGCCCGGTCGTTTGAACGTCGAAACTGAAACTTTGACCGAACGGTACGGAAAATTCTTCGCGCAGCCTTTTGAACGGGGTTTCGGCACGACAATCGGCAACTCGATTCGCCGCGCGCTGCTGTCTTCGATTGAAGGGGCGGCGATTACGGCGGTCAAAATAGAAGGTGTAGAACACGAATTTTCGTCAATTAAAGGAGTTGTCGAAGACGCCACCGACGTTATCCTAAATCTCAAACAGGTTCCGTTTCGTCTGCACAGCGCAGGCGCGAAAACTCTGACTATCAGCAAAAGCGGCGCCGGAGAAGTAACGAGCGCCGATATCGAAGCTGACGGAGACGTGGAGATTCTAGACAAGGGAATTCACCTTGCTACTATCAGCGCAGGCGGTGAAATAAACATCGAAATGCGTCTCAAGCGCGGTCGCGGGTATATCGCTGCCGAATTTAATAATGACGAAGACCTCTCAGTCGGCTACATTCCGATTGATTCGGTGCACACTCCAATCAAAAAAGTAAATTATACGGTCGATAAAACGCGACAAGGTTCAAACACTGAATTCGATAAGCTGACAATTGAAGTTTGGACTGACGGTTCGGTGCCGCCGCAGGATTCCATCGGACTCGCGGCAAAGCTCGTCAAAGATCATATGTCCATCTTCATCAATTTTGAAGAGGAAGAAGAAGAATACAAATACGAAGACATCGCGCGTCCGCCGCTGATGCGCAACGATTTGCTCGACAAATCCGTTGACGAACTCGAACTTTCGGTTCGTTCGTATAATTGTTTGAAAAATGCCGACATTCGCTCGATTCGCGATTTGATTCGCCGCAGCGAGCGAGATATGCTGCACACAAAAAACTTCGGCAAAAAATCATTAACGGAAATTAAAGATTTACTTCATGGAATGGGACTCGATTTCGGAATGGATTTCGATGAACAGGGCAACCCGATTCCGGGGTCGGGCGGAAAAGATTTAGACTAAAATTAGTGGCGAACAGTAAGTGGTAAATGGAAAGTAAAAGAAATTCTTTCGCATTTACCACTTACTACTTACCACTTACCACTTATTATGAGACATTCAAAAGCACATCGTAAACTTGGAAGAACAACCGAACATCGGATTTCGCTGCTGCGTAATTTGGCTACTTCGTTAATCAATGCCGAAAAAGAATATATCGTGACGACGGTTCCGAAAGCGAAAGAGCTTCGTCCGTATGTGGAAAAAATCATCACGCTGGCGCGCAAAGCGAAAAATTTAACGGGCGATGAAGCCGTATCGCAGGAAGTTCATCTGCGCCGTCAGGCGGCGAGATTTTTCCATGCCGGAAACAGCACGTTCAAATTGGAACAAAGCCGTTTTCGCGGCAAAAAAGGCGAGCCGAAAGAACCGATTGAAAGAACGGCGGGCGTTAAAGCCGTTCAGCGTTTGTTCAGCGAACTCGGCGAGCGTTACAAGGATCGCAACGGCGGTTACACGCGCATTATCAAGCTCGGTCGTCGTCAGGGCGACAACGCGGAAATGGCGGTCATCGAACTGGTTGACAATGCGCGCGAAGTTTCAGCGGCTAAGTAATTAAGGAGCAAGCGGGATGAGCGAAAATACCGGGTCGGCAAAAGCAAAAAAAGAAGCAGTCGAAAGTAAGACGCGACAGAATGCGGCGAAAAAGCAGTATCAGCCGTCTGAGGCTTCGCTCAATATGGCTGAACTGCGCGAACTTGCTGAACTCGTCAACGAACACGGATTTACGGATTTTGAATTTGAAAACGAAAATATTCGTGTTCGCTTGAGTAAAATGACCGCGGCGCCGGTTATGCAGATGGTTCAGCCGACAGCGCAAACAGCCGCTCCTGCGATAACCGCCGGACAGAAAACTTCAGCAGAAACGAAAGCTGAGGCGGCGGAAGCTGCTCAGGCAGCCGACGAAGATTTATACAAAATAACTTCTCCCATTGTCGGAACTTTTTACCGCTCGCCTTCGCCTGATAAAGATCCGTATGTCAAAGAAGGCACGCAGGTCAGCCCGGAAACAACAGTTTGCATAGTCGAAGCTATGAAATTGATGAACGAAATTCAGGCAGAAACGTCAGGTGAAGTCGTGAAAATTTACGTCGAAAACGGTCAGCCGGTCGAATACGGTCAACCGCTGTTCGGAATTAGGAAATAAAAATTAGCCGCGAACAAACACGAAAAACACGGTACTCATAAAAATTAAAAATAAATTTGATTTTTGTTCGTGCTTTTTTATGTTTATTTGCGGCTAAATTTCTGTAATGAAAAAACGCGAAATTCGCAAAATTTTAATAGCCAATCGCGGCGAAATTGCCTGCCGGATAATCTGGACGTGCAAAGAAATGGGCATCAAAACGGTCGCGGTTCATTCCGAAGCCGATAAAGAAGCTTTGCATGTTCATTACGCGGACGAGGCGGTTTGTATCGGCGCGGCTCCTTCGGCACAAAGTTATTTGAATATTCCGGCAATTATCAGCGCGGCGGAAATCACGAATGTTGACGCGATTCATCCTGGTTACGGTTTTCTCGCGGAATCGGAAACATTCGCTAAAATCTGCGAAGATTGCAATATTAAATTTATCGGTCCGCGCGCAGAAGTTATTGGACTGATGGGCGATAAAGTAGAAGCCCGGCGAACAATGAAAGCTGCCGGAGTTCCGATTTTGCCCGGAAGCCCTGAACCGATTGAGTCAGCGGAAGAAGCGATTCGTCTTGCGAAAGAAATCGGGTTTCCGATTATCATCAAAGCAGCGGCGGGCGGCGGCGGGCGCGGAATGCGCATTGTCCGCCAAGAAGAAGATCTCGCCGTTAATCTCGAAACCGCGCAAACCGAAGCGCTGGCAGCATTTAAGAACGGTTCGGTTTATATCGAACGTTATATTGAACGACCACGCCATATTGAAATTCAGGTTCTGGCTGATGAATATAATAATGTGATTCATCTTGGCGAGCGCGAATGCACGATTCAGCGCCGTCACCAAAAATTACTCGAAGAAGCGCCGTCGCCGGTTATCACGCCGGAACAGCGCGAAAAAATGGGCGCGGTTGCGGTCAAAGCCTGTAAAGAAATCGGTTATTCGAGCGCAGGAACATTTGAATTTTTGCTTGACGAAGACGGTTCATTTTACTTTATGGAAATGAACACGCGCATACAGGTCGAACATCCGGTCACGGAAATGGTTACGCTCGCCGACATTGTGCGCAATCAAATTCGTATAGCGCAAGGCGAAGAACTCGGCTTCAAACAGGAAGACGTTTTAATCGTCGGGCATTCCATCGAATGCCGCATCAACGCGGAAGACCCGGTTAAATTTACGCCTTCGCCCGGTAAAATAACGGCTTTTAACATTCCCGGCGGTCCGGGCGTTAGAGTTGATACAGCAGTTTACCCGGGCTATACGGTTCCGCCGTATTACGATTCGATGATCGCAAAGCTTATCGTTCACGCGCGGACGCGTGAGCTGGCGATTGCCAGGATGCGCCGCGCGTTGGAAATGATGGTTGTCGAGGGAATTAAAACGACAATTCCTCTGCACATCAAAATTATGAATGACGAGAAATTTCAAAAGGGAGATTTTTCGACTAAGTTTATGGAAGAGTTTCAACACTGATACTTTTGAGGATTGAAAGGTTAGATTGATTATTAACGGTTATTTATGTTAATTTTTTAACAGACATTTAACCACGAACCAACAACAATTAAATTAATAAAATTTTTGCGGTTGTCGTTTTTGTCAAAAAACGGATTTACTGCGAGCAAGGAGAGGCTATTTTTTAGAAAGCATAAAATTTATGTCAACAGATAAGGACTTAAAAGAAAAAATCGTCGGCGATTACAAAACGCATACGTCCGACACCGGATCGTCTCAAGTGCAGGTGGCTCTTTTGACGCAGCGCATCAATGAACTCACAGAGCATTTCAAGGTGCATAAAAAAGACAATCACTCGCGTCGCGGCTTACTGAAAATGGTCTCGCGCCGCCGCAAACTCCTCGATTACTTAAAACGTCGTGATATTAACCAATATCACGATATTATTCAGAAATTAGGATTACGCAGGTAGATATCACAAGGTTTAAGATTCGAGATCAGAAGTTGAAATACAAGGCTTTCGATCTCGAATCTTAAACCTTGAATTGATTATGACTTCTTCGAGTCATTGTAAAACGAGTTCTCTCGAAGAATTTGCCGTCGATTGCTGAACGTGACAGCGCCATTAAATCGCCGGACAAAAGAGAACAATCGCACAATCTAGCAGCGAAAAGCGGCAGGGCTTCACGGCACAGCAACCTGTCGTTTTTTTGTTTTTAAGGAAAGAACAAATGACACAAAAAAAATACTTGAAAGAAGCAATCAAGTTCGGCGACAAAGAATTGATTGTCGAAACCGGAAGAGTCGCTAAACAAGCCGACGGTTCGGTCGTAATTAGCTACGGCGAAACGATGCTGCTGGTCACCGCCGTCAGTTCGCGCTCAGCCCGCGAGGGATTGGATTTTTTCCCGCTCACGGTCGAATACCGCGAATCGAGTTACGCCGCCGGACGCATTCCGGGAAATTATTTTCGCCGCGAAGGTCGCCCGAACGAAAAGGAAGTTTTAACCTGCCGTTTGATTGACCGCCCGGTGCGCCCGCTTTTTCCCGACGGTTATCGTTTTGAAACGCAAATCGTCGGTTCGGTTCTTTCGGCTGACGACGAAAACGACCCGGACGTTATTGCTTTAACCGGCGCGTCGTGCGCGCTTTATTTGTCGGATATTCCGTTTGATAACCCGATTGCGGGCGTTCGCATCGGTTTGATTGACGGCAAATATTTAATCAATCCGACTTATGATGACCGACGCGAATCGGCTTTGAATCTCGTTGTTGCAGGAACCGAAGAAGCTATCGTGATGGTCGAAGCGGAAGCCAATGAAGTCGCGGAAAACATTATGGTCGAAGCCTTAATGTTAGCGCACAAAGAAATCAAGCGTCTTTGTTTATGGCAGCGCGAATTGTTCAAAGCGCTCGATATTCAAAAACGCGAATTCGTCGGCTCAACGCTTGACGAAACGCTTGTCGGCGAAATCGAATCAGCTTATACGGATCGTTTGCGCGAAGCGCTCGACACTCGCGGCAAAAATAAATTAACCAGCTACGCTGCCGTTGACGCTCTGAAAAAAGAAGTAGTTGAATCATACGCCGCAGAGCCGGAAAAAGCTGCTTTAGCCGGTAAGGTTTACTCGCATTTAAAGGAAAAAATCTTCCGCGAAGATATTCTAGGAAATCGCCGCCGCCCGGACGGACGTAAGTTCTCGGAAATTCGTCCGGTCACGTGCGAAGTCGGCTGGCTTCCGCGCGTTCACGGCTCTTCATTGTTCACGCGCGGCGAAACGCAGGCGATTGCGACGACGACGCTCGGAACGAAAATGGACGAGCAATATACGGACGATTTGGAAAAGGGCGAAACGCGCAGACGTTTTATGCTGCATTATAATTTCCCGCCGTATTCGGTCGGCGAAACCGGACGCTTCGGCGGTTCGAGCCGCCGCGAAATCGGTCATGGAAATCTGGCGCGCCGCGCTCTGCAATACATTCTTCCCGACGAAACCGAATTTCCTTACACGCTTCGCATCGTTTCCGAAATCACCGAATCTAACGGTTCGTCATCAATGGCGACGGTTTGCGGCGGTTGTTTGAGCTTGATGGACGCGGGCGTGCCGATTAAAAAACCGGTCGCGGGCGTGGCGATGGGCTTGGTGATGGAAGGCAATCGTTACGCGATTTTGTCGGACATCGCCGGAGCAGAAGATCATTACGGCGATATGGATTTCAAAGTAACCGGAACAGCCGATGGCATTACGGCTTTGCAGATGGACATTAAAATCGGCGGAATCAACGCGCAGATATTGTCCGAAGCGCTCGAACAGGCGCGAAAAGGTCGAATTCATATTTTAGGAATTATGACGCAGGCGCTCGACGCTCCGCGCGAGGAACTTTCGACTTACGCGCCGCGCATCATCACGATGCACATTCATCCTGACAAAATCCGCGAAGTCATCGGACCGGGCGGTAAAATGATTCGCTCGATTACCGAAGAAACCGGCGCGAAAATTGACATTTCTGACGACGGAACCGTTTTGATCGCAACTGCCGACGGCGACGCGGCACAAGCGGCGGTCGAACGCATCAAAGCGATTACTGCTGAAGCGGAAATCGGCGAAACTTATATGGGAACGGTCAACCGGATTGTTGATTTCGGCGCGTTCGTCGAGATTTTCCCGAACGTCGAAGGCTTGCTGCACATTTCCGAAATCTCCGACCGCAGAGTTCGCGACGTGCGCGACGAACTGAAAGAAGGTCAGCAGATTATGGTCAAATGTATCGGCAAGGAAGGCAATAAAATTAAACTTTCGCGCAAAGCAGTCCTTCAAGGCGAACAAACCGAAGGCGAAAGTAATTAGAAAAAAGCGAAATTATTCGTTTTTGATTAAAAGAGATAAGAGTCTTTTCAAGGATTCTTATCTCTTTTGAAATTTAATCACAAAAAATTCAATAAATAATTGAAAAATGGCGAATAATTTTGGAATAGCCGCGTAATTGGAACTTCTAAACTCTTGTAATCGCCGAAAAAGTAGGACGAAAGGCGAATTTTACAGGCAAATATAAAAAAGGACGTGCAATTAAAATGTTTTTTTGATATAGTTTGCCGAAATGCCCCGTTAGTCAAACGCAAAAAGCTTGATAAAGGCTTGTGCGAGTGTATTTAATTGCACCGAAAAACATTCTGCAAGGTAAAAAAATGCGAAATTTGAATCTTAGATTTTTTCTGTCAGTCGTCTGCCTTTATTCGGTATTACTGGCGATCACAACCTCGGTCAGCGCCGCGCCGGTTCAGTTTAATCAGGTGACGCAAATCGTCAACGCTAAACCCGGAAAAGCCAACACCGGCGGTTTTTCACAGCTTCGTTTAAGCGGCACTTATGTCGGCGATGATGGCGATGACGGCAAAAAAGCCGCGCCGCGACAAGATGATCGCGTGATTACGGAGACGCGTGTGGAAATCGTCGAAGACGACGTTTGCGATTGCGTCGAAGACGTAGTTGTTACCCGCGGATTTCCGAAATGGGCTTTGCTCGGGTTAGGCGCGATTCCTTTGTTTTTCGTATTCAAAAATAGAGAAACGCCGACGCCGACGAGAACCGTCCCGACAACAGAAACGCCGACGCCGCCAACTACGGAAACGCCGACACCTCCGATCACGCAGACGCCGACGCCGCCGACAACAATGACGCCGACGCCGCCAGAACCGGTGCCGGAACCGATGACGATTCTTTTGTTCGGAACAGGTTTAGCCGGAATCGGAGTCGCCGCGCGCAAACGATTCGGCAAAAAGGAAAAACAGGAAGATCAGGATTAATTTCGGCGAGCGAAAGGCTCTTTAGTGAAATTTTGAACAGGGAAATTTAGCGTGACGCAAATCACGTTAAAACTCAGAGGATAATAAAGATGCGAAAATTCAGATACAATTTTTTATTTGTCGTCGGACTGATGCTGACGTTCGGCTTAACGACAGCTTTCGGTTTCGGCAATGACGATAAAGTCAAACGTCCTAAAAACTCCGGCATTCTTTCGGTGAAAACAACGCCGTCGGCTTTCCCGGTCAAAGTTGACGGTCAAGTCGTTGGAATGAGCGGCGTTGATACGCCGGCGGAATTTTTTCTCGCGCCTGGACTGCATCGCGTCGAAGTCGAAGGTCCGAACGGACAGACTTTTTCCAAAGAACTCGAAATTCGTAGAAACGCGAAAAACTGTATCTGTATCAAAATCGTCGAGCAGAACATCAGCCGACCGTGCCCGTATGACGTGCGCGTTGACGGACCGGACAAAGTTCTCGAAGGGGATTTGATAACTTTCGCCGCATTCAACGCGGTAACAGCTTCGGAAACTCCTTTGAAATATAACTGGCGCGTTTCGCCTGAAACGGTTCGCATCACCAGCGGTCAGGGAACGCCGTCGATTACGGTGGACACGACCGGAATGGGCGGTCAGACCGTCCGCGCCGAACTCGACGTCTGGGACGGCGCTTACGATGCAAACTGCCGCCAGCAAATCTCGGTTCCGACCGAAGTCGAAAAACAAAAAATTCCAGAAGCCGTTCGCTGCGATGTTTTTGAATCTCGCGCTTTCGACGATGATAAAGCTCGTTTTGACAACTGCGTTATCGAACTGCAAAATCGTCCTGATTCACAGTTGTATATCATCGTTTATCAGGGTCAGGACAGACTCAGTATGACGACGAACAACGCCGACAAGCTCTCGAAACGCACGCTCGATTATCTTGTCAAAACGCGCGGCGTTGACCCGAGGCGAATCAGCATCGTTAATTGGGGAAATCGCCCGAAAACGACATTTGAAATCTGGATTATTCCGCCGGGAGCGCAGCCGCCGGTTCCGCAATAAGGCGAGAAGGTAAGATTAGGAGAAAAAAGAAAGGAGAAGAGGAGACTAAAATATTTCCTCTTCTCCTTTCTTTTTTATTTGGTTAATTGTTTATTGTTTACGGTTAATTGTAGAATCTACATTTTGAATATTTAATAAAAGTGAATTAAAAAGTTTTTTGGAATGTTCGAGCAAAATAATCCAAAATTCAAAATCGAATTATGACGGCACCGAATATCGAAACGATTGTATCTTTGGCAAAACGCAGAGGTTTTGTTTTTCCCGCGTCGGACATTTACGGCGGTTTGGGCAGCAGCTGGGATTACGGCTCGCTCGGCGTCGAATTGGCGAACAACATCAAGCAATCTTGGTGGGGCTGGCTCGTTCACGAGCGCGACGACATCGAAGGTTTGGATTCTTCGATTATCCAGAATCGGCTTGTCTGGAAATACAGCGGTCATGAAACAACGTTTAGTGATCCGCTGGTTGATTGCCGAAATTGTAAAGCCCGGCTCAGACAAGACAAACTCGAACAGAAAAAAATTGGCGAATCGGAAACCGAAGAATCAAAGTTCGCATATGTTTGCCCGAATTGCGGCTCAAGCGATTTTACCGAACCGCGAGATTTCAATCTGATGTTCCGTACGACGGTCGGCGCGGCATCGAGCGATGAAGATGAAAGCGCGCTGGCTTATCTGCGACCGGAAACGGCGCAGGGAATTTTTATCAATTTCAAAAATGTGCTCGACACTTCGCGCCGCAAACTGCCTTTCGGCATCGCGCAAATCGGCAAGGCTTTCCGCAACGAAATCACGCCGGGAAATTTTATTTTCCGCACGCGCGAGTTTGAACAGATGGAAATGGAGTATTTCTGCCGACCGGAAGACGCTGCGCGAATTCATCAGGAATTTATTGACGCTTTTCAAGAGTGGTTTAACTCTTTAGGAATTTCATCGGAAAATCTCAAACTTTACGAACAAACCGCAGACGAACTCGCGCATTACGCCGAGCGGACGGTTGATATTTTGTATCGCTTTTTTCCGGAACGCGACGACGAGGAAAAACAATTTGACGAATTGATGGGGATTGCCAACCGCACCGACTTCGATTTGAAAACGCATTCCAAAAAACCGGAAGATTCCGAAGGAAAGCGGCTCAATTCCGACTCGACCGAAGATTTATCGTATTTCGACGAAGCGACGAAACAGCGTTTTTACCCGTATGTCATCGAACCGGCAGTCGGCGTCAATCGCACTTTGCTTGCCGTTTTGATGGACGCATACACGGAAAAAACGAACGAAAAAGGCGAGACGCGCGTTATTTTAAAGTTAAAACCGGAACTCGCGCCGATAAAGGTCGCTGTGCTTCCCTTGGCGAAAAACAAACCGGAAATCGTGGCAATGGCAAAGGAATTGAAACGGGAATTGCTGCCTGCGATGCGCACCGTTTACGACGATACGGGCGGTATCGGCAAACTTTACGCTCGTCAGGACGAAATCGGTACGCCTTTTTGCGTGACGGTTGACCACGAATCTTTGGAAGACAACGCCGTAACCGTGCGAGATCGTGATACGTGGGAACAGGAACGTGTAAAGATTGACAAATTAAAAAGTTATTTGTTGAAAAAACTTAACCGTTAGAATTAACTGGACATATTAAAAACTGCAAATTTCGCCCTAACCGGCGAATACAAAAAATCCGGCGTCTTTGTATTTGCAAATACAAAGACGCCGGATTTTTTAAATGAGTTGCAAATGAGTTACAAAATTTTAAGCAGATAAAATTTCCATTAATATTTTTTTCACAAAATTACAAAAAATAAATTGAAAAAATTACCCGTAAACTACGGTCAAAAAATCGAGTAAACTCATTGTTTTGTTGATTTAGTCGCAAAATTTGTTAAACAAGTTTTATATTGACAAAACACCGCCGAACTTTTAAAATCAAACAGGAATCAATATCAGCCTCAAAAATCCTTCCTCTTTTATCATCAGCCACGTTCAGCATTTTAAAGGTTCATCGTATGAGAAGTTTGCCCGAACAACAAGGATTTTCTTTGATCGAATTGCTTGTCGCGTTAAGCGTAATAACCATTTTTATGGGAATCGCGTTAATATCGTTTGCGAGCACGAGTAAATATCAAGCCGACGATCAGGCTCTGGAAATAATTGACGTTTTGAATCAAGCCAGACAAAGCGCGCTCAATCAAAACAGAACATTCAGAGTCGAAATTAATAAAACAAAAAACCGGATAACTCTCATCAACGAAAACTTGTTTGACAATGCCGACGACGACGAAATCGTCAATTCGGTCGCGCTCAGAAAACAGGTTTTTGTCAATATAGTTCCATCTAATATAGTTGCGAACCCGACATATTCATCACCGATTCCTGTCTTAGATTATGTTACAAGCAACTATCCGATAAGCAGCGGCGAAGAAAAAATAACGCTCAGATTCAAAAGCAACGGGAGAGTTTTAGATACGGGAAGCGACAATATCGGCACCGGTAGTTTGATGCGCGGCGCGACGATCTATGTTTATACGAACAAAGACAAAACCAGCACGCCGGAAATAATTCGCGCCGTTACCGTTTCTCAAACCTCCGGAAGCGCTTCGATCTTAAAATGCACTTTCGATGCAAGCGGGAAATGCGGAAATTGGGCTAGATAAATTCAGACGACAACGAACTTATCACAACTGACTTATTATGAAAATCAAAGAAGGCGGATTTTCGCTGGTTGAAACCGTTATCGCTTTAGTTATTTTGATGATCGGCATTTTATCGACTATTACCGCCTTGTCTTTCAGTCTTTTGTATGTTCAAGAGACCGAAAAAAGCACATACGCGAGAGAATATGCGCGCTCGACGATGGAAACGATTTTTTCGATCAGGGATCTGCAGTTGTTTGATGCCGAGGGCAACAACGTTACTTATAACTGGGACACCTTGATAGTAAAAAAATCGGGAAATTCCGGCATTTTTACCGACGGCTGGACACCGATCAGGGAAAATCCCGGTGTTGACGGCATTTTCGGAACTGCTGACGACGCCTGCGCGGCGACGGGAGATTGCGGCAACGGTGCAACGGCGAACAAAAGCGCGGTTGTTAACGGCTACCAGCGAAAAATCGAAATAACCGACATCGTTAAAAACGGCAATGTCAAAGAACGATTTATTACCGTGCGCGTCAAATATATGGTCGGACTCAATCATAGAGAAATTGCCGAATCTACCATCATCGCCGATCTGCCTACAAACAACTAGTTGTACGATTTATCGAGCATTTATCCTGCAAGCCCAATATGAAAACAAAAGTCGTCGCCAAAGATGAAAAAGGATTCACGCTTTTAGAACTGATCATCTCGATGATTGTTTTTCTGATCGCCGTCGCCGCCATTTTCGGAGCAATGCGAATCGCCGGAATGCAGAAAAGCACCAACAATGATCGGATAGATCAAATGCGCAGCGCCAGAATCGCTCTGGAATATATGCGTCGCGACACCATGAACGCCGGTTCCGGCTATCATCGCATAGGCGGACTCGTTCCGGACGGCTTCGGAGTCAGTCGGTTCGGTTTTCAGCCCGATTCGGACAGCGAACGCGATTTTTTGGTCTCGATTTTCGGTGCCGATGATTTGACGAACAACGTGTTAAATCCGGCGAAAAAAATGGATTTAATCGGATTCGTCAGCCGCGATTATACGTTTAACGGCGGTAAGCCGATTGAGTACCAAAAAAGGGATAGCAGCGGAAGCGACGTTTACGTCGAAACAACCGTAGCGGGCGCAGCAGCCAATTGCGCCGTCAATGATCTTTATTTAATTGAGCCAAAAGACACATCGCAGCTCATCGGAATGGCGACTGCAGTTTCCGGCGGCAACACGATCACACTGGCTGTCAACGATCCTTTCGGCGTTAATCAGGCAGCGAACGCCTCAGACCCGAACTTGCAGAATCTGCTGATGCCTTCTTTGGGCAAAGGCATGATAAAGAAAATAAATCTGGTTACCTATGGAATCACCGCCGAAGGAGTTTTAGTCAGGAAATCATACGGTAATCGAGGAACCGCCGCCAATCAGATTGAGGAACGGGAACTCGTTTACGGCGTAACGGATTTTCAAATCAAATACTTTATGGAAGACGGAACGACGCTTGATAATCCGTCGAGCAACAATAACGGGCGCGACAATCAGCAAAAAATGAACAGCGTCGTTCAAGTGCAGATTTCCGTCACGATTATTCCCGTGACGAAAGACGGACTGGAAAATCCCGTCGCTCCGGTAACGCTGAAGGAATTTATCAGCACCAAAAATCTGAGGTATTCAAGCAGTCGAGATTAATCAATAAAAATTTATGATTAAAAAAATGTCCGCAAATTCGAATGAAAAAGGAGCCGCGCTCGTCATTGCCATATTGGCGATGATTATTATGATGGGCTTTGCCGCGCTCGCGCTTTCGCGGGCGACGTCGGAAACCGTCATAAATGCCGGCGATGCGGCGGCAAGCCGCACGTTCAGCGCCGCCGAAGCCGCGCTCGAAGACGCCACCAGAGATTTTGCGACGATGGTCGAAAATAAATTGGTTCTGACGAAAACGGACACAGACGAATTGAAGGTAAAGCCGGTGCCGCATTTCGACGACGGAAGCTATGTATTTACTAAGGAAATCACTTCCGTCGGGAAACCAGAAACTATTACGCTGACAGGCGGAGCGTTTCAAGGCTTGGTTAGTTTGCGCGACCAATGGCAGATTACGGTAACGGCGAGAGAAGTTTCGAGCGGAGCTGAAACGAAAGTTCGCCGCCGCTTTTTCAATGACCGCATTCCGCTGTTTCAATTCGGCGCGTTTTATCAGGACGATCTGGAAGTAAATGATCCGCCCTATTTCGTTTTTAACGGCAGAATTCATACCAACGGCAACTTTTTTACCAACTCGAACGGAAGCGACATCCGGTATAAATCGAAAATCACGATAGCCAAGGAACTGATTCGAGACGCGTGGAAAAACGGGGCGGCTCTGACGACTGCCGAGCAAAGCGATAACGTTTACGCTTTGAACACGACCAACGCGGATACGAAAATCCCTAAAGTTAACGGCAGTGTCACCTGTGATACGTCAGCGACCGGAGGAATTCTAAAGGACGTTACCGAAAGAAATTTTCCTTATCCGAAGTGCGTGGCTAATTCGACCTGGACGAATTTTTCAAAAAGTTTTGAAGGCAACGTTATCACGCACGCCAAAGAATTGAAACTGCCGGTTACCCGAATAAAACAGCCGCTGGTTGAAATGATCAGACGCGGAAAAAACATAGGCGATATGGCAAATCTGGGCGGTTCGACGGTCGGCAAAGTAACGACGAAAGATGACGGAGTTTTGGCGAAAGAACGGTTTGCCAACAAAGAAGGATTGAGAATCAGTCTGGCTGACTCGAAAGAAAAACTCCCGCAATGCGCCAACGCCGGCTCGAATCAGTGCGGAGTGCGATTAGACGGGGCGAGCGACGGCAAAGGCGGCAGCGGAAGCAGCACAACGGGCTACGGTTACCAACCGAAATCGCTGAGAAATATTTCATACAAAACGACGCGGGTCAACGGCAACAGATTAGCTGTTAGCGGTCGGGAAGTCTGGATCAAAATCGAACTCGTCAATTTTAATTCCGATACCGCAGAACCGGAAACCAAAGACATAACCGAGGACATTCTCAGCTTGGGTGTTACCAAACCGGTTCTCAAATCGAACGATTCCGGCGCTCTTCTTCAAATTAAGGATTATACGACGGACGCCGATTCGCGTTCGATTATCAACTTACAGCAATTTGCCATCGAAGATGATTTTATCAGCGCGGCAAGCAATTACTTGAGTAATCTGACGATTGATTCAAAGAAATATAATTTTATCGTCAGAAAAAAAGACGTTAAATCAACCGTTACCGGCACATCTATCGCCACCTGCGGCGGCAGCAATATAACCAGCAATTTGAATTACTGTTTGGATGACGATGTTTTCGCCACAGCAGTTAATTCAGGCACTGTTTCGAGCGATGAAAGCGCTCATTATAAATTGGCGAGTTTTGACAACGGAATTACGCAGACAGGCAAAACCAGAGTAGGAATAGTTCCGTTTCCGATTCAGCTGCAGGACACGCGCGAAGGAAACCGCTCGAACAGTACCACTAATTTGGGCACTAATCAGGTTTTCAGAAACGGCGTGATAAGTCTGGTTGATATAAATGTCGGTAATCTGCGGCGGTTCTTCAATAAAGAATTTGACAACTATCTTCCGACAAATACCGTTTATGCGGGGAAAAACAACAACCAGCCGTTAAAAAGCACTGACGTGCCGAGTAATCGCGGCTGGGTCGTCTATTTTGCCGATCGGCGCGGCGACGCTGACTTCGACGGAAGATATAAAATGGAAGACGTTAAACCGGGTTCCGACGATAAAATTGACGAAGATTTAAATAATGACAACGTCATTGACGCCGCCGGTTCCAACGCGGAATCTCCGGCGCAGGATTCGACCGTTGACTCCGCGCTTGCGTCTGTGACCGATCATTCCTATTACCGTCGCGGGGTTCGCCTGATTAACGGCTCGGTTTTGCCGGGCAATTACGATTCGGCAAATCCTGAATTAACTACGGGCTTCACGCTGGCTTCGGAAAATGGAATCTACGTTTGGGGCAATTACAATGTCCAATCGGTCAGCGTTGCGACGGGAACCGACGCGACGACTTCGGATAAATACTCGCCTCAGGGAAAAACGGCGCAGCTGACGGGAACGACCAACGGAAATCTGCACATTCCGGCGGCGCTGATGGGCGATGCGGTCACGGTTTTGTCGAATGCCTGGAACGACGGTAAAAGTTTCGCTTATCCGAATAGTTTGACAAACAGACAAGCCACCAACACGCAGGTTAGATTTGCGATGCTCGCGGGCGATCCGATCACCGGACGTTCGCCGAGCGCAGGATTAAACGGCGCGCAAAACGGCGGATTAATCAACTTTAAACGATTTCTGGAATCATGGTCCGACGATCGTTTGAACTATTCCGGCTCGCTCGTCAATCTGTTCAATTCATTTAACAATAACGGGCGTCACAAACCGAATTTTGCCACCTATAACCCGCCGTCGCGCGACTGGACTTTTGAAGAATCCTTCAAAGACCCGAACCGTCTGCCGCCTGGAACTCCGTTCGTTTATTACATTGATTTCACCGGATTTGAACGAATCAACGAGTAATTAAATTACTATTTTCAGAAAAAAGGCGAGTTCTAAATTTAGAACTCGCCTTTTTATTTGATTTATTTTTACTTAAACTGTTATATCGAACAGAAAGATATGGAACAAATCGGCGCGAAAATAAATAAATTAGCGAAAATCGTCGAACGCAATGGCGGACGCGCGATGCTCGTCGGCGGCTGCGTGCGCGACGCGTTAATGGGCATCGAACCGAAAGACTGGGATTTGGAGATTTACGGCATCGAGCCGCAGAAGTTAAGAGAGATTTTAGACGGTTTCGGCAAGGTTGATGCCGTCGGTGAAGCGTTTACGGTTTATAAAATCGGTCAGGATTTGGACATTGCGCTGCCTCGCCGCGAAAAAAAGGTTTCACGCGGGCACAAAGGTTTTGTTGTCGAAGGCGACCCGAATATGAGTTTTGCTGAAGCGGCAAAACGGCGCGATTTTACGGTGAACGCTATTATGCAGGACGCACTGACCGGCGAAATCGTTGACGTTTGCGGCGGACGCGCCGACATTGAAAATAAAATTCTGCGCGTCGTTTCCCGCGAAACTTTCGCGGAAGATTCTTTGCGCGTTCTTCGCGCCGCGCAGTTTGCCGCTCGTTTTGAATTTAAAGTTGATGCGGAAACAATCGAAATTTGCAGCTCGATTGATTTAACCGACTTGCCGAAAGAAAGAATCTGGTGCGAACTTGAAAAACTTTTATTAAAAGCTGAAAAACCGTCAATCGGCTTGCAGTATTTTTACGATTTAGGCATTGCCGAACAACTGTTTCCCGAACTCGTCGCGCTCGTCGGCGTTCCGCAGGAAGCGGAATGGCATCCTGAGGGAAATGTTGACGTGCATACGCTGATGGTCGTTGATGAGGCTCGCAAATTGATTGACGATTTGCCTTACGCCAAACAGGTAACGGTTATGCTCGGGGCTTTGTGCCACGATTTCGGCAAACCGGCGACGACGCAATTCTTCGACGGTCGCTGGCGTTCGCATGCGCACGACGAAGCGGGCGTCGAGCCGACCGTTTCGTTTCTGGATAAAATAGGAATTCACACATTGGACGGTTACGACGTACGCGAGCAGATTATTCAAATCGTCAGGTATCATCTTTTGCCGGGAATGTTTTATAAATCACAGCCCGGCGACGGCGCGTTTCGCCGTTTAGCCAGAAAAGTCGAGCCGGATTTGTTGTATCGCGTGGCGCGTGCCGACAGCTTGGGCAGAAATCCCGAATGGCTGCCGAAGGAAAAATGGTTCAAAGCGGAAGCGCAGGAATGGTTTATCAACCGCGTTCGCGAATTGAAAGTGGAAAAAGAAGCGCCGAAACCTATTTTGATGGGCAGGCATTTAATTGATTTGGGTTTGAAACCGTCCGCTCAGTTTAAGAAAATTCTCGACGCGGTTTACGAAAAACAGCTCGACGGGCAAATTGCGGAATTAAGCGCGGCTATCGAAGAGGCGAAAAATCTGATCGAAACCGGCGATTAAAAAAGTCGAGTTCAAAGAAAAACTTGTCGAGAACGCCATTTTTCGGTTAAAATCCGCACAGTTTTAACGCGTCTGTTTTAATCGAACCGAATGAACGAAACTGATAAAACGTCCGAAAATTCCGCCGAAAATCTCAAAATAACAATCGTCTGCTTTATTGCCGCGACGTTTTTCATTTATTACTTCAGTAACCCGAAACCGCAGCAATATTACGATTACACTTTTCGCGTCGCCGAAAATATCCTGCGCGGCGGAGGCGTCGGATTTACCGAAAAACCGCCGTCTTGGCTCAACGAATTCGTGCCGTTCGGCGGTGAATGGTATTCGGTTTTTCCGTTCGGCGCAGTTGTTACGATGATTCCTTTCGCTGTTTTTAAGACGGTCGGAATCGTCAAAGAAATGCCCGGCACTTTTATCGCGGCTTTGTCGGCGAGCGTAATTTCATTTTTTTTATTTTTAATCAGTTCGCGTTACGAACACGCTTGGAAAAAACACGTTTTATTAATTTCAAGCGTCTTGTTCGGCACGTGGATGTGGACAAACCTCACATTCGCGGGCGCTTGGCAACTCGCGCTCGGCTTGGCGATGATCGGCGAACTCGGCGCGATTTATTTCACGGTTTACAATCGGAAACCGCTTTTAGCGGGAGCGTTTTTCGCGCTCGCCTTTGGAAATCGGACGGAAAATCTTTTGACCGCGCCGATTTTTATGTTTTTGCTCTCGCGTCCCGCACGACTGCAAAACTCCGTCCCAAAATTTTCAAAAACGGAAAGGTCAATCAAGGAAAAGAAAAGAGCCAAATCAAAAATCAAAAATCAAGCAATAGAAAATCAGGGCGCGGAAAGCGGCTTTCAGAGCATAAAAATCGAATTCACGCTGCTTGTCATTGACATCCGAAACAATCCGCGTCACTTGTTCCGGATTTTAGCCGCATTTTGCATCGTCCCGTTTTTTCTCGGCATTTCAACGTTAATATATAATTATGTGCGTTTCGCGTCGTTCACTGATTTCGGTTACGCCCGCATTCCCGGCGTTCTCGAAGAACCTTGGTATCAGCACGGCATTTTTTCCGTTTGGTACGTTCGCGGGCAAGCCTACGAAATGCTTTTCCGTTTGTGGGAAACGAAAGATAAATTTCCCTATTATGTCCCGAACGGTTTCAGCAGTTCGATTTTATTATCGAGTCCGTTTCTCTTTTTCGCGTTTCGTCCGGGCGCGCGAGATAAAATCTTGAAATACGCGGCTTGGACGGCGATTTTCGTGCTGACATTTCTGCTCTGGATTCACGGAAATTCCGGCGGCTGGCAATTCGGGTATCGTTACGCGATGATTCTTTTGCCGTGGATTTTTTTGATTCTGCTCGAAAACAGCCCGCGAAAAATCACTGTGCCCGAATGGATTTTATACGGATTTTCAATCGCCGCTAACGCCTACGCGACATATCTTTTTCATTGGACTGAATATGTTAAACCGTAGATGACAAGGCATTGCTAAATCAATAAAATTTAATTCGCGGAAAAGAGAAAACAGGCTTCATTATTAAAGTCTCTGTATGTTTTAGAGATTTTCCGCGCTTTAATTTATGCTGCTCGATTTGATGCCTCTTAAAATCTCGCGCGATTATCGTCTGCTTTTTTTCGGACAATTGATTTCGTTTTTCGGTTCGATGATGACGTTTATCGTCGTGCCGTGGCAGATGTTCCAATTGACGAAATCGAGTCAGATGGTCGGTTTTTTGTACCTCGCAGAATTCGTGCCGATGGTTTTTTTAGCCTTCATCGGCGGCGCTTTCGCCGACGCTTTCGACCGCCGAAAAATGCTGCGGCTGACGGAAATCGGACAGTGTTTCGTGACGACGATTTTGTTGATTAATTCACTTTTACCGATGCCGCGAATCTGGGTCTTGTTCGTCGCCGTCGCGCTTCACGCCGGTTTCGCCGCGGTTCAGCGTCCGGCGTTTGAATCTTTGATTCAGCAAATCATTCCGAGCGAATTGATGTCGGCGGTTTCCGCGCTCAACTCGCTGCGCTATAATTTCGGCGCGATTATCAGCCCGTCAATCGCCGGCTTAATCGCCGCGTCTTTTAGCGCGAGTATTGCATATACTATTGATTTAATTACATTTGCTGCGTCGCTGGTTGCAGTTTTTATGCTCAGCCGCGTTCCCGCGCTCGAAAACGCCGAGCGCCCGAGTTTGAAAAGCATCATCGAAGGCTGTCGCTACGCTCTCAGTCGTCAGGAACTTCTCGGCACATATTTGATTGATATTTTTGCGATGTTTTTCGCTTTTCCGCAGGCGCTTTATCCGGCGCTCGCGTTCATCTATGGCGAAGCATATCTCGGGCTTTTTCCGGCGGCTCTCGCGGTCGGAATGCTGACGGCGAGTTTGACTTCCGGCTGGACGAAAAACATTCACCGCCACGGTTTGATGGTGGTCGCCGCCGCCGCTTTGTGGGGCGTCGGCATCATCTTTTTCGGGTTAATGGAAAGCGTCTGGCTCGCGTTATTTTTTCTCGCGGCGGCAGGATTCTTCGATATGATTTCCGGTATTTTTCGCGGCACGATCTGGAATCAAACGATTCCGACTTTTCTGCGCGGGCGACTCGCCAGTCTCGAAATGATAAGCTATCTGACGGGACCGATGCTCGGCGGCGCGAAAATGGGCATTGTCGCCGAACGTTTCGGCGTCAAGACGGCAATCGTCTCCGGCGGAATTTTATGCGTCGTCTCGGTCGTCGCGGCGGCGCTGTTTTTGCCGAAATTTATCAGCTATGACGGGCGCGAAGGCGTTCGCCAGCGTGAAATAGAAGAAGCCGAACGCGCCGAAATCGGGCGTGCGACCGAAGGAGAATTTTAAGAAAAAATGCCGATATTAAGAAAACGACAAATCGAAAATCTGGCGCAGATGAACGGCGAGGAACTCGAACAATTTTTAGGTTCGCTCGCCGCCGACAAAGAAGAAATCGAAGAGCTTTTCGATTATCTCGAAACGAAATTAGAAGACGAATCGTGTAATGACACTCTGCGTTACGCGATGCAGTTTATGATGGAAAATCGTCTGAATTTCCCGAAAATGTCCAACTGGCTGCAGCAAAACGGCGGCTATTGCGACTGCAAAGTCCTCAAAGAAATTGCGCCCGAATGGCGGAAAGCGTTTAGGGAAGATTAATTTACTTCAGATAATCTTTCAAATAATTTCCCGTGTGCGATTCTTTCACTTTAACGATTTCTTCCGGCGTTCCGGTCGCCACGATTTCGCCGCCGCCCGCGCCGCCTTCGGGTCCTAAATCTATGACGTAATCGGCGGTTTTGATGACGTCGAGATTGTGTTCGATGACTAAGAGACTTCCGCCGTTTTCGATGAGCGCGCGAAAAGCGGCGAGCAGTTTGTTGATGTCTTCAAAATGCAAGCCGGTAGTCGGTTCGTCGAAAATGAAAAGCGTTTTTTGTTTGGTTTTCTGGGCGAGATGTGCGGCGAGCTTGACGCGTTGGGCTTCGCCTCCCGATAAAGTCGTCGCCGATTGTCCGAGCCGCAAATAACCGAGTCCGACAGCTTCCAGAGTTTTCAGTTTATTGACGAGTTTGTTGACGTCTTTGAAAAACAGAGTTGCCTCGCGAACGGTTAACTGCAAAACTTCGGCGATGTTTTTTCCTTTGTATTTGACGTCGAGAATTTCGTCGCGAAAACGCGTGCCGCGGCAGTCTTCGCAAGTTAATTCCACGTCCGCCAAAAACTGCATTTCGACTGTTACCGTTCCGCTGCCCTGACAGGTTTCGCAGCGTCCGCCCGGAACGTTAAACGAGAAATGCGATGCGTTGAAACCTCTCGCTTTCGAGCCGTTCGTCGCGGCGAAAACTTCGCGGATGGCGTCGTATGCCTTAATATAAGTGACCGGATTCGAGCGCGGCGTTCTGCCGATGGGCGATTGGTCAACGAGAATCACATCATCAACCTGTTTAGCGCCGTTGATTTCCTTGAAATGTCCGACGTGTCCCTGCCATTCGTTCTGTTTTTTCTTCATTCCGGCATACAATATGTCGTGAACGAGCGTTGATTTTCCCGAACCGGAAACGCCGGTGACGCATACGAGCGTTTCGAGCGGAATCTCGACCGAAACGTTTTTCAAATTATTCTCGCGCGCGCCGACGATTTCGATTTTTTTATTCGTTACCGGACGACGATTCGCCGGAATTTTGATTTCCGCGTCGCCGCGCAGATATTTTGCCGTCAGCGACATTTCATCCTGCAAAAGCTCGACGAAATCGCCCTCAAAAACGAGATTCCCGCCGAGTTCTCCGGCATAAAGACCGATGTCTAAAATGTGGTCAGCCGAGCGCATCGTTTCTTCGTCGTGTTCGACGACTAAAACCGTATTGCCGATGTCGCGCAGATTTTCGAGAATTCGGACAAGCCGCGTGTTGTCGCGCGGATGCAGACCGATTGAAGGTTCGTCCAAAACGTAAAGTGCGCCGACGAGCTGCGAGCCGAGGTTGGTCGCGAGCTGAATGCGCTGCGCTTCGCCGCCGGAAAGCGTCGAGGCAAGACGCGCCAAAGTTAAATAATCCAAGCCGACATCAACGAGAAATTTCAAGCGCCGACGAATTTCCAAAAGCAGTTTTTCAGCAATGTTTTCGCGTTCTTCGTCTAATTTTAATTGTTCAAAAAATACGGTCGCATCTTTGATCGAAAGCGCGGCGATTTCCGGCAGATTCGAGCCGCCGACTTTGACGTCTCGCGCCGCTTGCCGCAGTCGTCCGCCGCCGCATTCCGGGCAAGTCGTGTAACCGCGATATTTAGCCATAAAAACGCGGACGTGGAGTTTGTATTTTTTCGTTTCCAGAAATTTGAAAAACCCGCGCACGCCGCGCCAGCCGGGCGCGCCTTCAAAAATCATTTTTTTCTGAAAATCCGTTAAATCAGCAAACGGAATTTTCGTCGGAATATCTCCGTTGCGGGCGAAACGCATTAATTCTTTATTCGCCCAATCGTATTGCGGACGTGTGAACGGTTCGACCGCGCCGCCTTCGAGCGACGCGTTTTCGTTCGGCACGACAAGCGCATAATCAACGTCAACCGTGTTGCCGAAACCCTGACAAAGCGGGCATGCGCCGAACGGGGAATTGAAGCTGAAAAGGCGCGGTTCCGGTTCTTCGTAAACCGTGCCGTCGTATTTGCAGACGAATTTTTCGCTGAAATTTAAAGTTTGCGGATTTTCTCCGGCAGTTTGAATGATTGCCGAACCTTCTTCACGAAAACACGTTTCGAGCGAATCAACCAAACGCTGGCGAATTTCCTCGTTGGCTTTCAGGCGATCAATCAAAACGTATGTGTTTTGAAAATCTTTGAAACGATAATCTTCCGGTTTGTTTAGCTCAATCGTTTCGCCGTCGCGCAAAAAACGCGTGAAACCTTGCTGCATCAGGCTCATCAGATGCGGAACGGGATTTTGCTCTTTCGCTTTCGGCTTTTTGGTTTGGCGGTCGTAATCGTTTTCGGCGGGAAAAAGCACGTAAAAACGTGTTCCTTCGGCGAGCGTTTCCAAAGTTTCGGTCGCCGCCGATTCGGGCGAATCTTTTTTTACTTCGCGACCGCAGACGTGGCAGAAAGTCTGTCCGATTCTGGCAAACAGAAGACGCAGATAATCGTAAATTTCGGTTTGCGTGGCAACGGTCGAGCGCGGATTGCGCGTCTGATTTTTTTGGCGAATCGCAATCGCGGGCGCGATGCCGATGATTTCGTCAACATCCGGTTTGTCCATTCTTTCAAGGAATTGACGGGCGTAAGCCGATAACGATTCGACGTAGCGGCGCTGACCTTCGGCGTAAACCGTGTCGAACGCGAGCGACGATTTACCCGAGCCGGAAACGCCGGTGACGACCGTTAATTTATTGATGGGAAGGCGAAACGAAATGTTCTTTAAATTATGAACTCGCGCGCCGCGCACTTCGATGGCTTCTTCTTGTGTCTGAACAGCTTGCATAGATGAAAAATCCTGTCGTAAAAGCAAAATTAAATTCTATCAAATCGGCTGGAAAGTAAAAAGGCGAAAGGGAAACGAGTATCTGCCATAAAAAATATAATTTTCGGTATAATAAATTTATGAAATTAACGTTATTTTTATTGAGTTTGGTTTCGACGATTATTTTTGCGTCATGTTCTTCTCAGACGGTCGAGAGTCAAAAAATGGACGCGCCGCAAAATCAAAACATCAACGACTTAAATAAAAAATCGCCGGTTTTAGTCGAGCTTTTCACGTCCGAAGGCTGTTCGAGCTGTCCGCCCGCCGACACGGCGCTGGCGTTTCTCGACAAGGAACAGCCGTATATGCAAGCCGAAATTATCACGCTCGCGCTGCACGTCGATTACTGGAATCGGCTCGGCTGGCGCGACGAATTTTCATCGCCGCTTTTTTCGCAAAGGCAGACGGTTTACGCGCAAAAATTAAAACTCGATTCGACTTACACGCCGCAGATGATCGTTGACGGGCGCATCCAATTCGTCGGCAGCAACCTCGGCGAAGCGTCGAAGGCAATTCTCGAAGCGGCGAAATCTCCGAAGGCGAACATCGAAACTGCGTTGAGCGACGACACTTTGCAGATAAAAATAACCGGCACGCCGAAACACGAAGACGCGAGCGTTTTTCTAGCAGTCGCCGAAAACAATCTCGCGTCGAGCGTCAAAAGCGGCGAAAACGCCGGAAAAAATCTCGCCCACACTTCGGTCGTCCGCGAGCTTAGACCAATCGGCAAATTAGAAGCAAAATCCGACACTTTCGAGCAGCAAATAGCCGTTGCGCAAAATCCGCAATGGAAAACGGAAAATTTAAGTTACGTTATTTTCATTCAGGAAAATGAGAGCCGAAAAATCATCGGAACGGCGAAAATTTCCGCCGCCGAAAAAACAAAGAGTTTATAAGTTTTGATTTTTACCAGCGAAAATCATATTTCGTAAAATTTTCGCGCCAGTCTTCTTCGGATTGGATTTTGAGAATCGGAATCAAGCCGTCGAAAATTATTTCCGCTTCGAGCGTGCGGCGCAAACGGTAAGTTCTGCCCGACGGCGAGCAGACGATGAGCGTCGCTTTTTCCGCGTCATAGCGCGAAACGACCGCCGAGCGCCAATCGGTTTTCGAGCGGATTAAAAGCCGCGCGCCGACGGGCAGCGAGTTAAGAGCTATCTGGTGAGTTTCGGTAAGTTCCATTTTGTTTGAAATCGGGCGTAACTGTCTTCAGGAAGTTGAATCAAAACCGGATTTTTTGCCGGGTCGATAAATCCCAGAACCGCTTCGACGTTTTCACGCGCCATCGCCGTGCATCCAGCCGTTCCGGTGTTTTTATCTTTCCAAATGTGCAGAAAAATGCACGAGCCGCCGCCCGCTTGTCGTTCGGAATTATGCGCGACGAAAACCCCTAGATCGTATTGCTCGCCGACGGCAAGCATTTTTTCCGAGCTTTTCCAATCGAAATTTCCGACTTTGTTGCGGTCAACAATCAAATTGTATTTCGACGATTTCACGTCGTCAACACACTCGACCGATCCGGTTAATTGTGTGAACGGAAGTTTAACGAAACTCGGCTTTTCGCCCGAACCGAACGCTGCGGTCAAATGGAAAATTCCCGCCGGCGCTTTGCCGTCGCCTTCGGTTTTCAGCAAAACTCTGCCCGTGTCCGACGGCAGTTCGTGCAAACCCGCGCCCCAAGCCGTTCCGTTTTGACCGACGACGACCGGAAATGATTTACCGATTGGCGACCATTTCGCATTTACTGATTGTCGCTCGAAAAGTTGCGCTTGTCCTTGAACCGTATTCCAATCTTTAACGGTTACAACGACGGCTTGAAGTGATTTCGAGTAAGAATATGAAGGCGTATTTTGGTAAAGGCTTTTTGATGAATCCTTATTCTGATTGTTGCGAAATTCCGTAAAAATGGTGTGTAAATCGTTCAAAAAATTATCAATTCCGGCGTAAAAATCATTTTTGCGAAAATTCGGAACAAGCGTTTGTCGTTGTAATTTACCGATTATATTATCGGAAAAAACCGTTTCCAAATCGCTGCTGATCTGGGTGTAATATTTTCGATCTTTGACAGCTATTAACAAAAGTGCGCCGTAACTCGGCTTGTTTTTGGAACCGATTTTCCACTTGTGCACCATCGCGAGAGAATAATCGAATATATTATTCTTGCCGATTGTTTTGACAGTAACAACAGCTATTTCCAAATTATTTTCTTTAGACCATTTTCTCAGTCGAGTTTCCAATCTTGATTCGTCTGCTTGGTTAATGACATCGGCAAAATCGTTTACAAAACCGACAGGCGCAGGAAACTCTAGTTGTTTTCTCTGCGCCTGTAAATTTACAAAACTGAATAAGACCAAAAACAAAAAAATTGTTTTTTTTATCATTTCATTTAGTCTGCAAATGGCAAATCGTTTTGTTTTTTGTTTTGACTGACCGCGTAGAGCCGCAGACCGACGGAAATCATCAGCATCGAAACGCCGATCCAGATGACGACCCACGCAAAGGCGGGAAGTCCGGTCGCGTTTGCCATATTGACGGCATCGTTGCCGATTTCCGAGCCGACGAACGGCGCGTTGATGAAAAACAAATTTTTCAAATCGCCGAGCGAGTTGAGCAAACATTGAACGGCGAGAAACGCGACGGCGAAATTCGCGGTTTTAATGCTCGCGTATTTGCCGAGCGCGACTAATCCGGCTGTTAAAAGCGTGCCGGCGAGAGCCGTGAAAATCAAATTGGAGAAACCGACCTGCAGCGAGAAAATGTTGAAAATCGGGCTTAAGATACCGAAGAAAACAGTCATTAATCCGACGAACGCGCCGCTGGCAAGGAGAATTTTATTGGCGGAAATCGTGCGGCGAATCAAGAATAAAAGCAAAACGCCGAATGCCGTCGTGCCCAAATATCCGGCGCTCGAAGTCAGAACCGCGCCGAGCCAGCCCGACGGAACCGAATAAACTACGCCGCTGCCGTCCGCGCCGATGGTCAAACTATGCACGGAACCGCCGGTTAAAAGTCCGACGAGCGCGTGACTGCCTTCGTGAATGAATGTGACGAAAAGCCGAATCGGGTAAACCAGATAATCGGCAAACGGAATGAACCACAAGACGAATGTCAAAGCGGTTGCCAATAAAAGAAGCGTAATCTGCGGTTTGGCATCGTCGGCTAATCTGTATCTCATTTATTTTGTAAAACTCCTTTTTCGTTCTCTCAAATGCTTACGTTTTATTTTACACGAAAGTTCGGCGAACGAACAGTAAAATAGTTGGTTGAAAATCGAACCGTTTTTGTTGCAGACAATATTAACGATTGAAAAAATCCGATTTGCCGCCGGTTTTTTCGTTCAAACGAATGTCGGTGATGCAAATGTCCTTCTGCACCGCTTTGCACATATCGTAAATCGTCAAAGCCGCCACGCTTACCGCCGTCAGCGCTTCCATTTCCACGCCCGTTTGCGAACTGGTTTTCGCTTCGGCTTCGAGCAAAACGCCGTCCGCGACGATTTCCGTGCGCACGTCAACTTTTGAAAGATTGATTTGATGACACAGCGGAATTAAATCGGAAGTTTTTTTCGCCGCCATAATTCCCGCGATTCGCGCAATTTCCAGTGGATTACCTTTCGGATTCTGGTTCAACTGCAAAGTCTTGATCGTTTCAGCGTTCAGCAAAACTTTCCCGGACGCGACGGCGCGCCGTTCGGTCGCCTCTTTGCCGGAAACGTCAACCATTTTTATTTTGCCTTCATCGTCAAAATGCGAAAGTTTGTCCATAAAATATTCGTTATAAAAACCGTATTTCGGCAACCGCGCCTTTTTCGATTGATTTTCCCTGCGGCACGAAGACGAGCGCGTTGGCGCGTGAAAATGCAATGAAATTCGACGAGCCGTTAAAGCGTAAAGATTCGATTTCCAATTCGCCTTTTTTGTTGGCGACGACCGAAGCCGGCAAAACCGAATCGCGTTCTTTGGCAGCTTTTAATTGGGTCGCAGCGACGGCGAAACCTTTGCGCAATTCCGCGTCTTTCGCTGACTGCATTCGTAAAATCGCCGTTCGGGCGAATAAATAAAACGTCACGGCGGATGAAACCGGATTCCCCGGCAAGCCGAAAATCAAAGCGTCATTTAATTTGCCGAAAACCGTCGGTTTGCCCGGTTTGAGCGAAATTTTTTCAAAGAAAATCTCAGCGTCCAAATCGCGCAAAACCGGTTTCGTGTAATCGTAATCGCCGACCGAAACGCCGCCGGTCGTGATTAAAACGTCGAAATCTCGCGCCGCATTTTCGATCACTTTTCGCAAACTTTTAACCTCGTCTTTGACGAGCGGCAAAATCTCCGCGTCGCAGATTTGATCGGCAAAAACTTTGAGCATCAGCGAGTTGGAGTTGCGAATCTGGTCTTTTTGCGGCGTTTCGGAAACATCGACGATTTCGCTGCCGGTCGAAAGAATTGCTACTTTCGGACGCTTGAAAACCTCGATTCGCGCGTAACCGAACGAAGCAATTGCGGCGATCATCTGCGCCGTGATGATTTCGCCCGCCGGAAAAATTCTCGCGCCTTTTGTAACTTCCGACGCCATTTTGTTGATGTTTTGTCCGATTTTCGTCGTCTCTAAAATCTCGACATATCCATTTTCCTCGCGCGTTTCCTCGACTTTCTGCACCGCGTCCGCGCCCGCCGGAACAGGCGCGCCGGTCATAATTCTAATCGCTTCGCCTGTTTTCAATTTGCCGCCGAAACCTTTTCCCGCAATTGACTCGCCGGCGATTTTAAGGCGAACCGACGCGTTTTTCGTCTCGTCCGATTTCACCGCGAAACCGTCCATCTGCGAACGATCAAACGGCGGCAAATCCATATCGGCGACGATTTTTCCGGCTAAAACGCGCCCGACGGAATTTTCCAAATCAATCGTTTCCGCTTTGAGCGCGCGAGTTTCGCGCTCGATGATTTTTAACGCTTCGTCAATCGCAATCATTTTCTATTTGATTAAATAAAGTTCCGTCTGCCGCGGGCGAATGAATTCATAGCCTTTCTCGGTCATCACGGCGTCGTCTTCCGCCATTATCGTTACTTCTTGATTGTTCCATTCGGGAACATTTGTCGAGGTGTTGAGTTCGATGGAAGTAAAAGAATTGAGGCGAAAACGCTCTTCCGCGCCGCCGATTGCCTTGCGGAAATCAATCGAAGCGCCGAGCCCGTGACCGTGCGCGCCGATCGGATGCGAGTAAATCATCGCTTCGATATTGCGCCGTTTCATTTCCGCCATCGCCGCTTCGTAAACTTCAGCGCCCGTCATTCCGGCGCGAGCTTTGGCGAAAATTGCGTCCTGCAAAAGGTTCGTGTTTTTCAAAGCGTTTTTCAAACCTTCGGGCGCGTCGCGCTCGCCGTTTTTAAGAATGTAAGCGTGTTTCTGCCAGTCGGTCGAAAGTCCCATATAATCGAGACCGCAGTCAATATGAATCACGTCGCCCGCTTCCAAAACAACCGATTCGTCGGCAACCGACAAAAATTGCTGATTCGTCGCCGTCGTTTTTGCCTGTCGCTGAACGCGCAAATCCGGCTGAAACCAGACGGTTAAACCCAAATCGTTCACCTGCTGCAAGAACCACCAGCGCACGTCACCGACCGTCGTTTTGCCGGGCGTGATGACTTCATTTGAAAAAGCGCGGCGCGTTAAAACGTCGGTTAAAAGCACGGCGGTGCGATAATGATCGAGTTCTTCCGGCAAGCGCGTATCGAAAAAATCAACGAGAAAATTCGCCGCCGAAACGAATTTCTTTTCATTTTCTGCGCCGAGCGTTTCCGCCAAAAATTTATATGAGCCCTGCGAGAGTCCGTTTTGCTGTCCGCGCGTTCCGTTAATATTGAGCGCGATGTTTTTCGGATTGTATTTCGCAATCGTTTCGCGCAGCGTGTCGGCGAGCCGATCGCGCGCAACGCTTTTCATCTCGTAATGATTTTTCAGGCGTTCTTCGGCGTAGCGAACAACGGCGATTTTTTCGAGCGTTTTGCCGTTATCAGCAAAAATGAAAAAATCGCGGCTTCCGACCATCGGCATCGGCGGCACGAGATATTCAGTTGCAGGATCGGAATTGAATTCTTCGTTGACGACAACCCACATCGAAATTTTATGCCGCCGCATCATCGGCAAAAGCAGCGTGTCGAGCCGCTTTTTCAGCCACGCCTCGCGCACATTCATCTGCTCGCGCTGCGACAAAAGACGCGGCATCGCGGGAATTTTTTCGTTTGATTCGTTTTGCGCGGAAATGTTGCTGTTCAAAAAACCGAGTGTTAAAAGAAATACGAAAACTTTAAATATTAATTTTGTTGACGGCATAATTTAGAATAGGTTTTATTAGGCTTTTAGCGCAAAATTCGACAAAATGCTAAACTGTTTTCAGTCAAATTATCATACCAAACATTTAAGAGAGGCAAATTAAAAATTGTGATTGATTTTGAATTAAGCGAAGAACACATCGCGCTCGAAAAAACCGTCAGAGAATTCTGTCAGGGCGAAGTCGCGCCGTTTATCAAAGAATGGGACGAAAAAGCACATTTCGAGCGGTCGGTTTTCGACAAAATGGCTGAACTCGGATTGATGGGCGTCTGCATTCCCGAGCAATACGGCGGCGCGGGATTTGATTACGTTTCTTTAGGAATCGTTTGTGAAGAACTCGAAGCGTGCGATACTTTTTTGCGCGTGGCGATGAGCGTTCACGTCGGCTTGAATTCATTGAGTCTTTTGACTTGGGGCACGGAAGATCAAAAACAAAAATATCTCGTGCCGCAGGCGAAAGGCGAGAAATTGGCGACTTTCGGTTTGACCGAGCCGAATGCCGGAAGTGATGTTATCGGTATGCGTTCAAGCGCGCGCCGCGACGGTGATGACTGGATTTTGAACGGCGAGAAAATGTGGATTTCACTCGGCGACGTTGCCGACCATTTTTTATTTTTCTGCTGGACTGATGCGGAAAAACAAAAAGCCCGAGATCATACGGGAATGAGCTGTTTTATCGTCGAACGCTCGATGACCGGATTTTCGAGCGGAACTCTGCACGGCAAACTCGGCATTAAAGCGGGAAATACCGGATATTTTTCGCTCTCTGATGTGCGCGTGCCGAAAGAAAATATGCTCGGGCAGGAAGGCGAAGGCTTTAAGATTGCGATGTTTTCACTCGAAAACGGGCGTTATACAGTCGCGGCGGGCGCGACCGGCGTGATTCGCGCATCGCGTGACGCTTCGGTCGCATACGCCAAAACCCGCGAAGTTCAGGGACAGCCGATTGCAAATTTCCAGCTCGTCAAACAGAAAATCGCCGATATGGAAGCCGATTATGAAATGTCGCATCTTTTGTGGCTCAAATGCGGTTATCTGAAAAATGTCGGCAAACCGTCGGCGAAAGCGGCAAGCTTGGCGAAATGGCAGGCGACGGTTCGCAGCGAAAAAGCCGCTTCGATGGCGATTGAAGTTCACGGCGCGAACGGTTACACGAACGATTATCCGGTTGAGCGTTATTTGCGAAACTGCAAAGCCGCCGTTATTTACGAAGGCACGCGCGACATTCACACGCTGATGCAGGCTGATTGGGCGCTCGGATTCAAAAAGGAAAAACAGGCGCGAATGACGCTTCCGGCTTATAAAACGGCGGGCGCGTAAATCGTTAATTTCAGTTAATAAATGTAAAAAAAGCCAATCGAAGTAATCAGTTGGCTTTTTCTTTTTTATAAAAATTTTCTTGCCAATTTATTTCGGCGAATTGTTTCCGGTTTGTTTGACCGATTGAAATTCCGGGCTTTCGTTGGTCATTTTCCATTCGCCGTTTTCTTTGACGAATTTGATTTTGATGCCGTTCGGATACACGCCGCCGCGCATTTCGGCAATCGCCGTATCGCCTTTAACTTCCTCGTTGCGAACTTCAAACGGCTGATCCGGCACCTGTTCGAGTTCGTTGACAAACGCGGCGAGCGATTTCGCGCCTTCTTCTTTCATATCCGTTTCGAGCGACTGCAAAGTTTCGCGCGAATAAACTTTTCTCAGCGCCGCGTCGTCTTTTTTCTTCAACGCTTCGTAATAAGCCGCAACGACAGGCGCGACTGTTTCGGCTTTGTTCGTCGTCGCTTCGTCAGCTTTTTTCGTCGTGTTGAACGGATTTTCCGCATTGGCTTTCGCCGCGCTGCCGTTTGTCGCATTTGCGGTAGTATTGGTCGCGTTTGTCGCCGTTTCAGGTGTGCTGCAGCCAGAAAAAGTAAATAATATAAAAATCCCGAATAAAACAAAGTATTTTTGAAAAGTCATCTGAAATCTCCTATTCTTAAAAAATCGTTAATAAAGAAGAAAAAGTATAAACAAAAAAGTCGAAAAAGCGAAAATGAACGAAACCTTCCGAACCGAACTGCGGAGCCTTTTTTTATTTCAAAATCTGCCCGCGCCTTTAACGGCTGCGAGCAAACATCTGCAAATTTTCGATAATTACATCGAAAACACACGCCTTCGGATTCGTTCCGTCCGCTCTCCGGAAACCAAAGAATGGACTTTCGTTTTGCAGCAGATTATTTTTGATGACAATGATTTATCCGAGTTGAAAATCGCTGAAATTTATTTGAACGACGCCGAACATTCGGTTTTCGAACAGTTTGAAGGCAGGCAAATCAAAAGCAACGAACGCGCGGCGACGAACGAGATACGCAAGAATCGTTATTTTTATGATTTTAACAACAAGCAAATCGAACTCGACGTTTATTTGGGCGATCTTTGGGGATTGAACATCGCTCAAGTTAGATTTGAGAACGAAGCGGAAATGAAAGATTTCGCTGCGCCGCCGTTCGTCATTATGGAAATAACAAATAAGCCGTTTTTCGCGGACGCGAATCTGCTTGGCAAAAAACTAACGGACGTGCAAACGGAATTAAATAACGCGGCGCAAACGAAAATCTAATGAAAATAACCAAGCTTCACGAATGGAACTTGTCGCCGTCGCAGGCAATCGAGCTGCAAAAACAGCTTGCTTACGAAATTGTTCGCGAAGACGTTTTCGCTGCGCCGGTCAAAACCGTCGCCGGAATTGATTTGGGAATCGACGTTAAAAACGATGTTTGCCGCGCCGTTGTCGTCGTTTTGAGCTTTCCCGAACTTGAACTCGTCGAATCCGCCGAAGCGATTTTGCCAATTCAGTTTCCATATGTTCCCGGACTTTTATCGTTCCGCGAAACGCCGGTTGCCATCGTCGCGCTGGAAAAATTAAACGTCGCGCCGGATTTGATTTTGTGCGACGGACAGGGACTCGCGCACCCGCGACGTTTCGGCATCGCCTGTCATATCGGTTTAATTACGGATATTCCGTCAATTGGCGTGGCAAAATCTTTATTAGTCGGAAAATACGGCAGTCTCGGTTTAACGCGCGGGAGCGTCGCGCCTTTACTTTATCGCAATGAAGAAGTCGGCGTAGCGCTTCGCACAAAAGACAATGTTCAGCCGGTTTATGTTTCGGTCGGACACAAAATCAGCCTCGAAACCGCCGCGAATTTCGTTTTGCAGTGCGCGCCGAAATATCGTCTGCCGGAAACGACCAGATTGGCGGATAAAATGGCTTCGTATCGCAAAAAATAAAATTAATTTATTGAGCGCAGCGGCATTTGTCCAATTCGTCCGTGTCGGTCGAAGCGACAAATACATCTTCGTCATCATCGAATTCGATTCGCTTTTTTGCCTTGCCGTCGTAAAGAACGCACATTTCGACTTGATTTTTGTCGGACGCGCTCGCCTTCAAATAAATTCGTGAAAGATTTTGCAGTTTTGCGGGAATCTGAAATTCTCGCTGCGGCGTTTCCTGTTTCCAGGTCGCAAAAATTTCGCCCGCCGCGTCGCTTGCGCCGGCGGATAGCGTGACGGAATTGGCGCGTGATGAACAAACAACGACGCTCCAAGGCGATTGGGAAGTCGGTTGCACATCAGAAGCTGGCGAAACGGTTGTATTCGCGACGCCGTTATTTGGCTGATTGACGTTGATCGTACACGCGTAGGAAAACATCGCACACAATAACAAAATAAACATTTTAGATTTCATAACTCGATTTCTCCCAAATTGATTTGTTTGATTATATTGCAGCCTCAAACAAACAAAAAGGCGAACCAAACGGCTCGCCTTTTATACTTTTAATTAGCTTGAAATCAAGAAGCTGTTTTTTTCGGTCGCTCGTTAGCTTTCAAAACTCGTTTTCTCAAACGAATCGATTTCGGCGTTACTTCGACGAGTTCGTCATCGGCGATGAATTCGAGCGCGATTTCGAGCGACATATCTTTGACCGGAACGAGGCGCATCGCTTCGTCGGTCGAGGTCGTGCGCATATTCGTCAGCTTTTTCTCTTTGACGGCGTTGACGTCTAAATCAACTGCTCGCGCATTTTCGCCGACGAGCATTCCTTCGTAAACTTTCGTTTGCGGTTTGATGAAAAGATTGCCGCGTTCCTGCAAAGCGTAGAGCGCGTATGTCGTCGCTTCGCCCATTCGGTCGGAGACGAGTGAGCCGGTTCCGCGTCCTTTCATATCGCCCTGCCATTTGTCAAAACGCAGGAAAATCGTATTGAGCAAGCCGGTTCCTTTCGTTTCGGTCAAAAACTCGCCGCGAAAACCGATCAATCCGCGTGACGGCGTTTCGAATTCGAGGCGAACACGACCGGTGCCGTTGTTGATCATTTTGGTCATCTGACCTTTGCGGCGACCCATCGCTTCGGTAACGACGCCGATGAATTCTTCGGGCACGTCGATAACGACGAGTTCAATCGGTTCTTCGAGCGCGCCGGTTTTTTCGTTTTTGCGCGTGATGACTTCGGGTTTGGAAACTTGAAGCTCGTAACCTTCGCGGCGCATCATTTCGATTAAGATTGATAATTGAAGTTCGCCGCGACCGGAAACTCGAAAACTGTCTGCAGATTCGGTTTCGGCAACGCGGAGAGCCACGTTGCCGAGCAATTCTTTGTCGAGTCGTTCCTTGATTTGACGCGACGTAACGAATTTTCCTTCGGTGCCGGAAAAAGGCGAAGTGTTGACGCCGAAAATCATTGCAATCGTCGGTTCGTCCACGTTAATGACCGGAAGCGGTTTCGGATTATCAACCAGCGTGATCGTTTCGCCGATGTTGATGTCATCGAATCCGGCGAGCGCGACGATTTCGCCGACGCCGGCGCTGTCAACCGTCGTTCGGTTCAATCCTTCAAAGACATATAGCTCGCGGACGCGTGTTTTCTGCGTTGAGCCGTCGCGTTTTGCTACGATAACTTCTTGATTTTTTGTAATCGTGCCCGAATAAATTCTGCCGATAGCGAGCCGACCGACGAACGCGTTATAATCAATATTTGCCACCAAAAGTTGCAGCGAATCGTCGCGCAGAGCGTGCGGCGCGGGAACGCTTTCGATGATCTGCTCGAACAAAGGAATCAAATTTTTCGATTCGTCGGTTAAATTCTTTTTCGCTACGCCGTCGCGCGAAATCGAATAAAGAACCGGGAATTCGATTTGGTCGTCGTTCGCGCCCAAATCAATAAATAAGTCATAAATTTCGTCCAAAACTTCTTCGGGGCGAGAATCCTGACGATCAATTTTGTTGACCAGCGCGATTGCCGGAAGTTTTAATTCGAGCGCTTTTCGCAAAACGAAACGCGTCTGCGGCAAACATCCTTCCGCCGCGTCAACCAGCAAAACGATGCCGTCAACCATTTTTAAAACGCGCTCGACTTCGCCGCCGAAATCGGCGTGACCAGGCGTATCAACGATGTTGATTTTGTAATCGCCGTATCTGACGGAGGTATTCTTCGCCATAATCGTGATGCCGCGTTCGCGTTCCAAATCCATCGAATCCATCACGCGGTCAACGACGGTTTCGTTGTCGCGGTAAACGTGCGATTGCTGCAGCATCGCGTCAACCAAAGTCGTTTTGCCGTGGTCAACGTGGGCGATAATAGCGATATTTCTAATATTTTTCGTGTCAATCATAGATGTAAAACTGCCTCATAAGGCAAACGAAAATGATGACCGATTTGCGGCTAAAACGCAAATGCAAAACAAAAAGACCGGATGAAATTTCTTTCGCCCGGTCTTTAATGTTGATATCATTCAGTTTTTATCTGGCGTCTCTGCCGACAACCAGGTTGTTTTTTACGCTGAAAACGCCCGGAATGCCGTTTGCCAGAATGTTCATCAAGTTCGAGTCGCCGCGATTGGCAACGTAGCCTTCTAGTGAAACGTGTCCGCGGTCAACGATGATTCTGACCGAAGGATTCGGTTCCCAGAGATAACGATACAAGCCTTTACTGGCAAATTCGCGCAATGTCTGACGGCGAATGCTGTTGTCGAAACTGCCGAGCGGCAAAATTTCGATGTTATTGACGACATTCGTGACGCCGTCGATATCTCTTATCACGCGCTCAGCGCTCTTTTTATTAACCGCGTTCGCCACTTTTCCGTATAAAGTGACAGTTCCGCCGTTATAACTGAAAGCGATTTGATCAAAAACTCCGTAATACGGAAGTTTATTGATTTGCTTGAAAATCTTTTGTTCAACGGCTCTTGTCGAACCGTTTGTCGAGAAATTCTGCGCGTAAACACTGCTCACCGAGAAAGTTAAAATCGCTAATGTCAAAAGTGCGAAATTTCTAATTCTATTCATAACCCTTTGTTCTCCCTGTAAGAAATCATTAATAATTTGCATACGTTTTATAGATGAAACAAAGAGCGATTAAGATGTCAGAAAATTGTAAAATTATGTAAAGAATTTCAGCAAAAACCAGCGTTTCAAGTCGGAAATCCGGTTTGCCGCAATGCTTCGTAAAGTACGACTCCGACCGATGTGGCGAGGTTCAAACTGCGCACTTTCGGGTTCGGCATCGGAATTGTCAGACAGCGTTCTCGATTGGCTTCGAGCAAGTCTTCGGGCAGCCCGCGAGTTTCGCGCCCGAAGATTAAACAATCTCCGGGCGCGAAACGCCATTCGGTGTATGATTTTTCGGTTTTAGTCGTCAAGTAAAGGAAACGCGACTCGGGCAAAGCCTGATAAAGACGTTCTAAATCAATATGCCGGTGAAGTTTTACGTCATTCCAGTAATCAAGCCCGGCGCGTTTTAGAGTTCGATCGTCCATGCGAAAACCGGTTGCGCCGACAATGTGTAAATCGGTAAAAGTCGCGGCGCAAAGGCGCGCGATGTTTCCCGTATTCGGCGGAATTTCCGGTTCGACCAAACAAACGTGAAGCATAAAATTAGATGAGAGTCGAGAACTGAAAGATTAAAGCAGTTTTCATTCTTCAGTTCTTAATTCTCGGTTTCTTTTTCGTTTTTTAAGAAATTGCTGCAGAACGTCATCCATGCTGCTTTTTGAAAACCGAGATAATGTCCGAGATTAGCAGTCGCCAGATTACGCGCCGATTCGATGAAATTGCTCGCGTCGTCGGTATTTGTCTCTTCATTCAAACCGATAACATACATTTTAATTTTTTTGTCGTCCAGACGCAGACAAAAATTATTTGTGGATGCATCGGTGAAAAAATGCGACGTAATTGATTTATTTGCAGAATTTTCCGTCGGATCGAAAGTCGGCTGAACAGTCAAAATCGTTTCGGTCGGATTTTCATCAACGCTGGTGATTTTTACCCAATCGTATTTTCCGGTGCCGGGGAGCGAGATACGGATAAAATCGCCGACATCGGCTGTTTTTTCGGGCGTTTCTTCGCCATTTATGTTTAAAAGCGTGAAACCCATCGCGCCGGATTCGTTATTCCAAAGATCGATGCGAAAAAGCTTTTCGCATAAATGTCGGTAAACCCTTTCGGCGGCTACCGAATCTGCCAATTCGCATTCGGCTTCAGAAATAGAAGTTTTTTCTTCCGTGTCGGATTTCGCCTGCGCGAGTAATTTTTCGATTCTACCGGTTTCGTTGCTCATTTGCCGTTTATGTTATCGTTAAAAATTCGGGTTGACAATCATCAAAAGCATCTCTCGGCGAAAAATAAACATCAATTGAAGTATTCGACGGCGCGGGTGAAAATGCCGATTTTTTTCAAGTATGATAAAATCCGCGAGTATCTGTTTTCCGCTATCACCAAATCAAAAGGAGAATTATTAGTGTTTTCGTATTTTAAGCCTATTTGTTTAGCGTTTATTCTGGCTTTAACAACGTCCGCGCCCTCGTTCGCGCAGGAAGAAAATAAGTCGGAAAAGCAGGAAAAAACGAAAAAGGAAGAGAAAAAATCTTCCAATTCCAACGCCAATGTCACTGCCGAACAAGTCGCAGAGACGACGATTTTAATTTACGGTTTGGGCGGCGGACGGCAAACGCTCAACCAAATTCGTAAAACGACCATCGAGCGCGGTCGCGTCAGCACCGTCAATGCCGAAGGCGTTTCCGAACAAACGAATTACCAGCGATGGACGCTGCGCGCCGACAATCTAGCGAAGGAAAAAATTCGCGTTGACCAGGAATTGCCGAATGCCAAATACGCACTGGTTTACGACGGCGCGAAATTGTTCGGCATCTACAACGAATCGGTTTTTTCGCCGCGTGAAGACGCCGCCAAATCATTTGACGCGCAGGTCTGGCACGGACTCGAAGCGCTTTTGCGGTACAAGGAAAACGAATCGAAAATCGAACTTGCCGGACGCGAAAAAATCACCGGCGTTGATTTTCATCTGCTCGACGTAACCGACAAGCAAAACCGCAAAACCAGATTTTACGTGAGCGTCAAAAGTTATCGCGTGATGATGCTCGAATACGAGCAGGACGGCGCGAAATATCGTCGCCGATTTTACGATTACAACTACGCGCAGGGCACGCTCGTGCCGTTTCGTACGGCGCTTTTCGCGGGCGACAAAAAAATCGAGGAAACTCAGACTTTGACGATTACTTTCGGGCAGAAAATCGAAGATAATATGTTTCAGGCGGGATAAAATTATTTAAACAAAAGATATAGAAAAAATTGCAACTTTGATTCGGCTGGTCAGTGAAAAGAGGTGTTTTAACGAATCTTTTCCAAAAGGAGTAACCTTTATGATCAAGCCGAATTTTATTTTTAAAGTAGCATCGCTGTTTGTTTTGTGTCTCGTCGCCGTTAATGTTTCGTTCGCGCAAACCGATGTTAAAAACGCTGCCGCGTCCGGTTACGACGTTGTTTTGCAGGTTTTGTCCGGCTCGAACGAATCCGATCAAAAAAGTTCCGCTCCCGCGAATCTCGCCGCAGTAGTCAAAAAAATAAACAACAATTTTTCTTTCTCGAATTATCGCCTGTCGAACACGTATATCAGCAGCGTCGCCGACAGCGGCAGCGTCGAATACAAAAGTTTTTCCAATGATTTCAGTCAGATAGCCGGTCAGCCGGAAACGCCGATTTTTCTCGATTGGTCTTTCGTCGGTTTAAAGGATACGCCTGACGCAGGGACGCCGAATCTCGTTCAGATTCAATCATTTCGCTTCGGCGCGCGCGTGCCGATAAAAATGGGAAACGGAACTGTTAATTACGAATCAATCGGTTTGACGCTGCAAAGAATCAGCGTGCCGAAAAACGTTCCGACGCTCGTCGGCACATTGCCGACAACGAAATCGGACGAGACGATTTTTCTCGTTTTGACCGTCAAACCGATTGAATAATCGAGCGTTTCAAAAGGAAAAATAATTTTCCGCGAGATTACGCAACCTTTTGCGGCGGAGCGCGTGATTGAAAACGTAAAGCGGCTTTTGTTTCAGAAGGCATTCTGTTGTAAAACCTTATGAATGTATGGCTTTGGACAAATTCAATTCCGAACGGGCGGAGGTGCGAGAAACAGCCGTGCCGACTAAGGAATTGTCCGACCACGAACTGATCGAAGCGACGAAAAGCGGCGACGAAGCGGCTTTTTCGGAAATCGTCAACCGGTATCGCAATCCGCTGACGAATTATCTATACAGATTTTTGAACGATTACGAAGAAGCGGTTGATCTGTCGCAGGAAACGTTCGTTCGCGTTTATTTCGCCATCGAGCGTTACCACACGGATTACGCTTTTTCGACATATATTTACCGGATTGCGACGAATCTGGCGATCAGCGAAATCCGCAAACGGAAACGGCGCACGCTTTTGTCTCTGACCGGACTTTTTCAAACGGAAGACGACAATCAGACAGAGTTTCAGCCGCCGGACAAACAGCCGCTGGCGGACGAAAATTTGGTCGAAGACGAGCAAAATCGAATGATCGCCCGCGCTATTTCCGCGCTGCCCGATAAATATCGAGCGCCGATTATTCTGCGCGAAATCGAAGGCAAAAGTTACGAGGAAATCGCGCAGATTTTGGATTTAGGTTTAGGCACGACGAAATCGCGCATCAGCCGCGCGCGCAATCTGCTGAAAGACAAATTAAAGCATTATTTTTAACATGGAATTTACAAACGGAAAATGAATTACCAACCAACAAAAAGGGACGCTTCGGAAGCGGAAATTTTAACCGCCGACGAAAGAAAATTGAGCGCTCTTCTCGGCGGATTAAAACGTGTCGAAGCGCCGAAAGATTTCGATTTCAAATTGAAAGCGCGCATTGCTGCTGTATCGCCCGTTGATGAGAGAAAAACTTCGATTTTTCCTGCTCTGCGTTACGTTTTGCCTTTATTTTTGGTTGTTTTGCTGTCAGGCTTCGCCGCTCTGCGAATCTTTGCGCCGAGCGATGCGCCTCAGCCGGTAACCGCGACAGAAACCTTTCAGCAGTCGAATAAAACTGAAATTGCTGTCTTGAATATGCAGGAAACCCCGATTGTTCCTGACGGGTTGACAGAGAAGGATTTCAATACCAATAAAGCCGCGACAATATCGGTTAAAGTACCGAAAGAGCGAAATAACACAAAACAAACGCTTGCGGTCATCAAATCGCCGGAAAAACGCGGCAGCAAACAAGACATTAAATTGAAAAACGCATTCGGCGGCGATTATGAAAGAACCACCAGACATTCGCGGGTCATTAATGAAAGCGTTTCTGCAAGTCCTAATTCGAATCAGGGCGGCAAACTCACCATTCGCGAAGTATTAAGCGAAATCGGCATCGAAGTCGAGTTCGTTGGTGCGAATTGTAAAGTTAAATCTGTTCGTGAAGGCACGGCGGCGCGTATCGCTAATTTCCAGCCGGGCGATTTGATCGAGACGATTGACGACAAACAATTTTCGTCGGAAACAGTTTTTTCACAGTCAGTCAGCGGCAAAGTCTTTCGCGTCGTGCGCGCCGGAAAACAAATCGTCATTGATTTGACCAAAAGATAAAAATAATCAGTGATTTTTTAGCAAAAGCGCCTGTTTATCAAAACAGGCGCTTTTTTTATTTCAAAGAATTGCGAGCCGCAATGAAAAAATCGTCTGATTATGAAACCGTAAGGTTCGATAATCGCGTATAATCTAACGAGAAACTACAGAAAGCATCATTCGCGGTCGAAAACAATTCGTTTTTTACCTGAGCGTTTTCTGTTTGCGATAAACTGAATTCAGCAATCTGCCAAACGACATATTATTTTTATTTGAGGAAACAATGAAAAAAACGACGATTAGAACGGCAATCGCTCTGCTTTTGCTGCAAAGTATTTTGTTCGCCAATTTTGCGTCTGCCCAAACGACGCAAGCGGACATCAACGCGCAAATTCGCAAAGAAGCGATGGAAAATTCACAGATTATGCGGACGATTCACTTTTTCACCGACGTTTACGGACCGCGCCTAACCGGTTCGCCGAATTTGAAAGCGGCAGGTGAATGGGCGGTCAAGCAAATGACGGCTTGGGGAATGGAAAATGCCGCGCTGGAGCCATGGGATTTCGGTCATCCGGGCTGGGTCAACGAACGCGCGTCAGGCTTCATCACCGCTCCGGTGCGCGATTCGCTCGTTTTTGAAGTTCTCGCCTGGACGCCGGGAACCGAACGAGCAGTAACCGGACAGGCATTTCAAATAATATTGCCGGAACGACCGACGCAGGAAGAATTAACCGCGTATTTTAACGGCATCAGAGCGCAAATCGGCGGAAAAATGGTTTTGATGGGCAAACCGGCGACGATTCCGGTGAGTTTCGATCCGCCGTCGAAACGCATCAGCGACGAGCAATTAAAACAAAGACTTGACCCGAACGCAACGCCCGCGCCTCGCCCGACACCGGCGACACCTCGACCGACGCAGACGCCGAAACCCGGACAATTGACCGGCTTGCAAATTGCTGAACAATTAGACAAGTTTTTGATTGATAATAAAGTCGCGGTTCGCATCAACGACGCCGGGCGCGAACACGGACAAATTCGTGCTTTCAATCACCGCAGCTTCGATGTCACGAAAACCGTTCCGACCGTGGTCATGCGCAACGAAGATTTTGGACGTATCTCTCGAATTCTGGCAGGCGGAACAGCCGTCACGCTCGAATTCGACATTCGTAATCGGTCTTTTCCCGAAGGCACGACTTCATATAACACTATCGGAGAAATCGTCGGTACCGACAAAAAAGACGAAGTGATTATGCTCGGCGGACATCTCGATTCGTGGCACGCGGCGACCGGCGCGACCGACAACGCAGTCGGCTGCGCTATTATGATGGAAGCGGCGCGCATCTTGAAAACTTTGAATGTTAAACCGCGCCGCACGATTCGCGTCGCTTTGTGGAGCGGCGAAGAACAGGGATTATTGGGTTCGCAAGCCTACGTCGCCAAACACTTCGGCTCATATGAAAATCCGACGGCGAATTACGCCAAATTCGGCGGTTATTTCAACATTGATTCGGGAACCGGACGCGGCAGAGCGATGACGGTTTTCGGTTCGCCGGAAACAGCCGCTATTTTGCGCGAAGCGGTCGCGCCATTCGCCGATTTAGGTCTCGAAGGCGTTTTGACGACAAAAAGCCGCGGGCTCGGCGGCTCCGATCACACGTCGTTCAACCAAGCCGGACTGCCGGGAATCGGCGTCATGCAAGACCCGATTGAATACGGTACGCATACTTGGCACACGAATCTCGACACATACGAGCGCATCGTCGAAGACGACGTGAAAAAAGCGGCAATTGTTGTTGCTTCGGCTGTTTACACGCTGGCAATGCGTGACGAACTTTTACCGCGTTTGCCGCAAGCTGAAATGCCCGCGCCTCCGGTGGTTGAAAGACCTGCGCCGACTCCGGCATCAACACCGACACCTCGCCGAAATAATTAAATATCAGCTCGAAAAATAAAAAAGCGCGGTGAAAAATTAGTTTTCAGTAATTTTTCACCGCGCTTTTTTACAATTTAATCATTTAATTTTTCTATTTTTCTATTGACGTAAAAATTTCGAAAGACGGGCAAACATCGGCGAGAACGCATTCCAAGCATTTCGGTTTTCTCGCCTGACAGATTTTGCGTCCGTGCGAAATGAGCAGGTGCGGAAACAGAATCCAATCTTCACGCTCGACGAGTTCTGATAAATCGTTTTCGATTTTTTCCGGCGCCGTTTCCGTTGTCAGAGCCAATCTTTGCGAAACGCGAGAAACGTAGGTGTCAACAACGACGCCCGAAGCGATGCCGAACGCGTTGCCTAGAACGACGTTCGCCGTTTTTCTGGCAACGCCGTTCAAAGTCAAAAGCTCGTCCATCGTCTGCGGAATTTCGCCGCCGAAATTTTCGATTATCTTCGCGCACGCTGCTTGAATATTTTTCGCTTTGTTGCGGTAAAATCCGGTCGAATGAATATCGGTTTCGAGTTCCGAAACGGCGACCGCGACATAATCGTGCGGAGAACGATATTTGCGAAAAAGATTTTCAGTGACGATATTAACGCGCTCATCGGTGCATTGCGCCGAAAGAATCGTCGAAATTAGAAGCTCAAAAGCATTCGTGTGATTGAGCGCGCAATGCGCGTCAGGATATTCGTTTTTCAGCCGTTTGATAATCTCGTCGGCGCGCTGTTTCTGTTCGCGAATCATTGAGAAAAGGCTAAAAGAGAACGGCGGAAAATGCAAATTCGCGTTCGTTTCGGTAGAATTGAAAGAAATGAAAGTTCCTTTACTCGACATCAAAGAGCAAAACGATTCTCTGCGACCGGAAATCGAAGCCGCTCTAAACAGAGTTTTAGACACGAACGGTTTTATTTTAGGCGCGGAAGTTGCAGCGCTTGAACGGGAATTAGCGGCGTATTGCGGCACAAAACACGCGATTGGCTGTGCTTCCGGAACGGACGCTCTTTTGCTCGCGCTGATGGCTTTCGACGTCGGGCGCGACGATGAGGTGATCACGACGCCTTACAGCTTTTTTGCGACGGTTTCTTCGATTACTCGCTTGGGCGCAATACCGATTTTCGTTGACATTGACCCGAATACTTATAATTTGAACATCGAGCAAATCGAAGCGCGCATTACCGACAAAACCAAAGCGATTCAACCGGTTCATCTTTACGGACAATGCGCCGAAATGGAAAAGTTGCGTGAAATCAGCCGCAAATATAATATTCCTTTGGTCGAAGACGCGGCGCAGGCGATCGGCGCTGAGGAGAACGGAAAACGCGCCGGCGCTATGTCGGAAATCGGTTGTTTCAGCTTTTACCCGTCGAAAAACTTAGGCGGAATGGGCGACGGCGGTTTTATGACAACCGACGATGACCGTTTGGCGGAAAAACTTTTCGCGCTGCGCGTTCACGGCTCGCGCGAGCGTTATTATCACGAATGGGTCGGACTTAATTCGCGGCTCGACGGTTTTCAAGGCGCGATTCTGCGCGTCAAACTGCCGCATCTCGATTTGTGGTCGAACAAGCGCAAAGCGAACGCCGATTATTACCGTCAACTTTTTACGGACGCCGGTTTGAACGAACAAATAGCGTTGCCGCTTGAGCGCGAAAACGTGCGGCATATTTACAATCAATTCATTGTCCGCGTTCCTGATGGGCGACGCGACGAACTGCGCGCTTTTTTAACCGCGAACGAAATCGGCACGGACGTTTATTATCCGGTTTCACTGCATCTTCAAGAATGTTTTCGTTATCTGGATTATCGAGCGGGCGATTTTCCCGAATCGGAGCGCGCCTCTCACGAAACGCTCGCGCTGCCGATTTTCCCCGAACTGAAAATGGAACAGCAAGAATTCGTAGTTGAAAAAATCGCAGAATTTTACGCTTGATTTAGTTCGATAATTTTATTTTTTTTGAAAAAAAGTGGCGGAAACTATCAAATCAATTGAGTCGAAGACGACAAAAGCGCGTCTCATTTTAGCGGCGGTAATCTTTTTCGCGCTCGTTTTCGGCTGGTTCGCCGTCAGTCGTCAGCTTGGAAACATGCTCGCCGAACTGACCTCGCCGAATGCGCCGAACGCCGCTCAAGTTGCCGCCGTCGCCGTTGATTTCGCGCCGCGCGACCCGCTTGCTCACTGGTTAGCTGCAAACATCGAAACTAACAAAGGCGCGACCCAAAATGCGGAAATTTCGCTTGCTTTGACGGAAGAAGTCGTTCGTCTCGCGCCGCGCGATTTTCGCTGGTGGATCGAACTCGCGCGTGCACGCGAAAAAGCCGAACAATACGAACAAGCTGAAACCGCGCTCAAATACGCCGCCGAACTCGCGCCCGCATATGTTTTTCCGCGCTGGCAGCTTGGAAATTTTTATCTCCGCCGCGACCGCGGCGACGAAGCGTTCGCCGAATTGAAAAAAGCGATTGCCGATAATGTCAGCTATCGAGAGCAGATTTACTCGATTGCATGGGATTATTTCGAACAGGATACGGCGAAAATCGAAGAAATCGCGGGAAACGCGCCGGACGCGAAAATGAGTTTGATAAAATTTTATGTCGGTAAAGATCGGGCGAACGATGCGCTGCGAATCTGGAACACTCTCACCGATGAAGAAAAACAGCGCGACCCGGTTTACGCTAAATTAATAGGTCAATGGGTTTACGAAAAACGGTTTTTTCGCTCGGCAGTCGCTTTTGCCGCGCAAAACGGAATTGACCCGGAAGCGCGCTCTGAAAATATGACCAACGGCGGTTTTGAAAATCCGATAGGCGAGGCGAAGGAAACTTATTTTAACTGGAAAATAACGCCTGCCGCGAAGTTGGATATAAAAACCGATGCGTCGCAGAAAAAAGAGGGCGCTCGCAGTTTGCGCGTTCTTGCAAGCGGGTACGCGGGCGTTGATTTAGTCAATCACATCTGGCAGTTGGCGGCGGTCGAGCCGAACGGGAAATATCGCGTTCAATTTGCTTTTAAAACTGAAAATCTGAAAAGCGCCGGAACGCCGACCGTCGAAATCATTAATGCTAATGACGACAAAATCATAGTTGCTTCAAAACCGTTTCCGACCGGTTCGAATGATTGGCAGGAAGTTACGCTTGATTTTACGACGCCCGCAAACGCGGAAGGCATTGTCGTCAGAACGGCGCGCGCCTTTTGCGGCGAAGTTTGTCCGATGACGGGAGTTTTCTGGCTTGATGATTTTAGAATAAGTAAGCAGTGAGCATGAGCAGAAAGCGGAAAGAATCTTTCCGCTTTCTGCTTACGTTAAATTTCAGATTAATGCTCACAGCATGCTTTTTGCTGCTACTATTTTTATGACTTGGGCAAACAAACTAGCTTTTTTCTTAATCTGCGCAATTATCGTTCTAACGACGCTCGCTTATGGAACCGTGCATCAGCCAATCATCGCCGTTTTTTACATTGCCGTCGCGCTGCTGCCGGTTTTATGGGCGATTGACGGTTTTTCGAGCGGCGCGCTGCGTTACAGCACGAATCTTCTGCAGATTCCGCTTGTTGCCGCCGCAGTTTATGGTTTTGTTCAAATCATTCCGTTCGGAACTTTAGCTGAAACGGCAGGCATTTCCGGTATACCGCGTACAATTTCCGTTGACCCGTTTGCGACACAGGTTTCTGCCATTCATTTTGTCGCTCTCTCTGTGTGTTTTGCCGCTCTGCTTGTTTTTATTGACAGCGCTAAGCGGCTGCAAAATGTCGTTTATGTGATTACGATTTTCGGATTCATTTACGCTTTTTTCGCCATTTTGCAATCGGTTTTAAGCCCGAATAAAATTTACGGGATTTACGAAACCCGTTTCGGGTCACCGTTCGGCTCGTTCGTCAACCGGCACAATTTCGCCGCCTTTATCGAAATGGCTTTAAGTTTGCCGCTCGGGTTAATGTTTGTCGGCGCGATCAAAAAAGACCGCCGGCTTTTGTATATTACGGCAATCGGTTTGATGGGAATTGCCCTGCTTTTAAGCGGTTCGCGCGGTGGATTCATTGCGTTTCTGGCGCAGATTATTTTTTTAGTAATTTTAACGACGAAAGCGAAAAATCGCGGACAAATCGCGCTCAAAATCGTTCTGGCGGTCGCGCTTGTCGCGGCAATAACTGTTGGTTCGTTTTTTGTCGGCGGTGAAAGTTCTTTGACGCGTTTTGCCGAAACCGCCGCTTCAAACAACATTACTGCTGACCGCGGACACATTTGGAACGTAACTTTGCGCGTTATCGGCAGTAACTTGCCGTTCGGCGCAGGTCTCGGCGCTTTCGGCGTCGCTTATACTCCTTTCGACACGATGAGCGGACTTGAGCGCGTCGAGCAGGCGCACAACGATTATCTGCAAGTTTTAGCCGATGCCGGAATCGTCGGTTTAATCATCGGCGCGTTTTTCGTTTTTTGGCTTTTCCGGCAGGGAATTCGCTATGCCGAAACCGAAAATACATTCCGGCGCGGCGTAGTCGTCGGAGCATTAGCGGGTTGTTTTGCAATTTTGGTTCACAGCATTTTCGATTTCGTGCTGCACACGACGGCGATTTCCGTGATGTTTCTCACGCTCGTTTCGCTTGTCGTCGCAGGCGGCAGAGAATTTGCCGACGACGTCGAAACATTAGATTCCAAACGAATGAAAAAACGCCGCGCCGCGACAGTTACGCCGATTGAAGAAGCGAGAAAAAAGGCGAAAAATGAGAGCTGAAAACCGAGAACTAAAAGATAAAAATCAAACGTCGATTGTTAGTTTTCAGTTCTCACTTCTCACCTTCAATTTTCCATTTTCCGTCCAACTGGTCTGCATTGTGTTGTTCGAGTTCCTTTTTGCGGCGCGGACGCGCCAAACCGATAAAGTGCCAGATGATTCCGTGCGAAACATAAATAACGGCGAGAATCAGCACGACGTAATTTGAATACAGCCAGATCAGCATTCCAACGGCGGCGATAACCAGCACGAGATACAAATTTCGTCTGCCGCTGCCCGCGGTTTTAAAGCTCGAATAACGAAGCGTGCTGACCATCAAAACACCGAGAACGCCGAGCAAAATCATTATCAAAACGCTGTAACCCTGAGCTTTGTCGCCGTATGTATTAAGCGGCATCGGCGCGAAATGAACGATGGCGGCGAGCAGACCGGCGGCGGGCGGAATCGGTAGACCGACAAAGTTTTTCTTGTCAATTTTCGGCGTGCCTTCGATCAGAACACGCGGGCGTGTCGCCTGCAGATTAAAACGCGCCAGCCGGAACGCGCCGCACATCAGATACATAAACAGTAAAAAGATGCCGAAACCGTGAGCCGAGCTGTGTTCGCCGAATGTCGCGGCGATTGACCAACTGTAAATGAGCGCAATCGGCGCGATGCCGAAAGTTAGAACGTCAGCTAAAGAGTCGAACTGCACGCCGATTTCCGTCGCCGTTCTGGTCATTCTGGCGACCCGTCCGTCGAGCGTGTCGAACAAAATTGCCAATCCGATGGCGACCGCCGCGTAATTAAAATAAGGAGCCGACGCTTCCGGATTGGTGAAAACCGATTGAAAACCGCGAATCGAATACAAAACGGCAAGAAAGCCCATTCCGATATTCGCCGCCGTAAACGCCGTCGGAATCAGGTAAAGTCCTTTTTTCAAGCCTCTGTGAGGCGGTTTGGTATCTTCGGTTTCCATAAAATAGTTTAAGATTCAGGATTTATGATTTAGGATTCAGGATTTGAAGAAATTATTTCCTCAATCCTGAATTTTGAATCTTAAATCCTAAATTTTCAATTTTCCGATAATCGTTTCGCCGCCGACTACGCGGTCGCCTACCTGAACGAGAACTTCAACATTTTGCGGCATCAGCAAATCGGTGCGCGAGCTGAATTTGATTAAGCCGAATTTTTCGCCGAGCGCGAGATCGTCGCCTTGTTTGCTCCAGCAAACAATGCGGCGCGCGACGATTCCGGCAATCTGCGTGCAAACAACGGTCATTTTTTCGCCTTCAAGCGTCAGCGAATTTCTTTCGTTATACAAACTCGCATCGTCACTCGTCGCCGGATTTTTCTTGCCGCGGATATAGTCGACTTTGGTAATTCGCCCGGCAATCGGCGCGCGGTTGATATGAACGTCAATCGGCGACAGAAAAACGCTGACAAATTTTCCGTTCTCTCGATCCTCAACGCGTGTCACGCGTCCGTCTGCCGCTGAAACAATTATATCCGCTTCGCCGGGAATCGTTCGCTGCGGGTCGCGGAAAAAATACGCCATAAAAGCCGCGAGCAAAACAAAGCCAATCGCGGCGACAATAAAAAACGTTCCGCCGAACGCGAAATATAAAAAAACGAAAATCGCGGTGATGAAAATCGAACCGAGAACGAACGGAAATCCTTCTTTAACCATAAAAAGTAATGTCAGATTCAAGATGTCGGACTTAGTAAATAGTACCCTCACATCTGACATCTGACATGTGCTTTTTATCTTACTTGAAAAAATGCGGTTTGAAAAACCAAAAAAAGCCCGACGTCGGCAAACGTCGGGCAAAAGAGGAGGATTGAATGAAACACTCTAGCTTCTGACGGGGTTATCTTTGGCAAAGCTGTATGCGCACCACGCGGCGATTAGATGAACGACCCAACCGAGCATTCCGGCAGAACCGATCCACGAAAAACCTGTTAAAACGAGCCACAAAACTCCGACGACGATTCGTCCGTTGTAAATCTGTCCGAGTCCGGGCAATAAAAGACTTAATATTCCTGCTATCCAAGGTTCACGCATTGTTTGTAAAATTACCTCCGCAAATGTTTAACGACGCGAAAAAGAATTTGTTCCGAAAATTTTCAAAATTTTAGATTTTTTTGATGTCAACGATTTTTCCGCGAAAAATTCGCATCGCTTTTTTGACGAGCGGATGCGCGTGCGCGTAGGCGAGAAGCTGTTCTTCGGTCGGATTTTCAGGTAAAACGGGCAGCTCTCCGGAGTTCTCTTCAACATCGAAATCAGGAATGATTGACAAATATTTTTCATTCGCCGGTGCGACCGTAAATGATGAATCGCCGTTTGCCGAATTTGTTCCGGCAGCAACTGTGACAAACAACGACTCACAGATGCGCGCGGCGTTTTTAATCGGTAAAAGATTATCGCCTTCGCGCTCCAATTTGTTCTCGTAAGCGTCGTCAAGTTTATTGTCTTCGACGTGCTCGAGGTCTTCGCCGGAAATCGGCGGCATTTTAATCGTTACCGTTTCGAGAAAATCGGCAGTAATCGGATTTTGGTATTCGTTCGGCGAAATTTCGTTTGAAAAAACAGGCTCGATTTCAGTCGGCAAAGGCGCAAATTCCGGCTCAGTCTGCGAAATTAAAAAATCACTTTTCGATTCGGTTGTTCTGTCAATTTTACTGCCGTTTTGATTGTTTTGTTCGCTTTTCGGCGATTCGGCAGCGACCATTGCCGCCGCGCCGTTTGAAATGATTTGAGTTTGAACTTCAACTTTCGAAATTAAGCTTTCGCTGACAGGAAATGGCACTTCTTCGAGCGGGAAATCAACTTTCAGAGTTTTTTTTTCCGGGGGCAGTTCAATTTGCTTAAAAGTTTTTTCTGTTGGCGCCGCAACATTCGTTGGCAGATTACCGTTCGATAAAGCGGTTTCAAGCGCGGCGAGACGTTCGAGAATTTTTTCGACCGCGACGACGCGGCGCATTTCGATTAATTTTACTAAACCGATTTCCAAAACGTAGCGCGATTGCGTCGCTTCTTTTAATTTCGTTTCGGTTTCGCTCAAACTATTGAAAAATCTTATCAAATCCGATTCGGAAAAAGGCGCAGCATTTTCCTGCATTTCGGCGCGGCTCAAAATCGCCGTGTCGAGCAGATTTTCCGAGTCGGAAGCCATTTTGAAAACAAGCAAATCGCGGAAAAAGCTTAAAAGATCGCGGCAGAAATTGCGCAAATCCTGCCCGCGCGAAATCAGTTCGTCAACAACCAACAAAGCTTCCTTAGATTTGTTTTCGGCGATCGCTTTTGTGATACGCGTGAGCATTTCCGCGCTTGCAAGACCGAGCGCGTTTGTAACGTCAGTGGTTTCAATTTTTTCGCCGGAAAAGCTAATCACTTGATCGAAATTCGATTGCGCGTCGCGCATCGAGCCTTCGCCGGAACGCGCGATTTCCTTTAACGCCTCGTCGGAAACATTGATTTTTTCCGCGTTGGCAATCAGTCGAAGCCGCTCGAAAATTTTATTGACGGCAATCGTGCGAAACTCGAATTCCTGACAGCGCGACAAAATCGTGTCGGGAACTTTGTGCAGTTCCGTCGTTGCCATTATAAATTCGACGTTCGGCGGCGGCTCTTCCAGAGTTTTCAGCAGCGCGTTGAACGACGATGTGGAAAGCATATGAACTTCGTCAATGATAAAAATTTTGTACCGGTCACGCGCCGGAGCAATGTTGATGCTTTCGAGAATAATGTCGCGAATTTCCTCGACTTTCGTGTGAGAAGCGGCGTCGAATTCGAGCACGTCAATCGAGCGGCTTTCAGAAATCTCGCGGCACGAAGCGCACGCGCTTTCATCGTTAAACGAGCAAGGCTGCGGATTCGGTTTCGTTGTTTTATGGCAATTTAGAGCTTTCGCCAAAAGCCGCGCCGTCGTCGTTTTCCCGACGCCGCGCGCGCCGGAAAACAGGTAAGCGTGATGCAAGCGATCGTGTTCGAGCGCGTTGCGCAAAGTGCGCGTGATTGCTTCCTGACCGGTTACTTCCTCAAAAGTTTGCGGTCGCCATTTTCGTGCGATGACTTGATATGACATAAACTGCTTATTTGACTTATACTTACAGAGTGTTATGGAGTGTTATGCACTATATATAAAATAACATTCTATCACTAGATAACACTCCATAAAAACAGGTAGCAGATACATTTTTAGATACATCTGTTTGCAGATTACTAAAATATTTTGATAGACTGCTCTTGCAAAAATTAGTATTCAGTTATCAAACATCGAAGCCTTTGGTTGATCAAGAACCTTGGGCTTTTTTTATTTCTCAAAACTGCAAATAGAAGGCATATAAAGCGCAGACAATCGCCGCGCTGCCGACACAAATCTTTACCAACCGTTATCGACGCTCACTGTTTGCCTCAATAGCTTCGATTTTCATAAAACGATCGAATCTGGTGTCGTATCGTTCCAAATGATTTTCAATATCTTTAATTCTTTTCACTGTTAGATTTTGGCGGTCTGCCTGTTTTACGTCGGGAGATGCTCCAACTTTCAAAATCTGATTGCATGATTACATAACTTCTTCCTACCAACTCCGCTTTCAAATTGCCGCTTTCAATAATTTGCAAAATTCTCTGCCTAGAAATTTTGGCTTCTTTGCTTACGTCCACTACACTTAACAACTTGTCCTTTTTCGTCGGCATAAAAATATAAAATAACTTTTTGTAAAATCCTTGTCAAGAAACAATGATTTTAAGAAAGTAAAAATAGTTATGTAAGTTTTCCTCCATTTTCGTGCTTTAGTGAGTAGAACCTTGGAATTCTAAAAAATACAATTTATCTAAACCCTCTCGAAAATCCTAGAAGGACACGGATAAATTAGTTCTTACGAAGTTGGGAATTAACGACTATTGTTATAAAACGCAACATTTCATTAAATAATAAATAATCTGTCTCATAAATCACCCTTTCGGGGACGTTTTACTACAGATAAAAAACAAGTCGGATTTATCAAATGGATACGATGATGAATCGGAGAGTTTCATCGTAAGTATAGATGAACAACCGGCGTTTGGGCTGCGGAATTTTCTTTTCTTTCCTTTCAATCTGTTATATCTTTATCAGCAAATTATGAAACGAGCTCTGTTTTCCGTAATCATCGCGCTGACAATGCTGATCGCCGCACTCGGTCAAGCATCTGAGGATAAGGAACGTATTTACAGCGTTCCTGACATTAACGGTCGGGCAACGCTGCTCGTACAGCCGGAAATCCCGAACGATGTGTCATTAAAGACGGACGGCAACACACTGATCGTGAAGATTGTCATTGACGCAAACGGAAACGTCGTCTCGGCGAAGTGTTCGTTGGAGTGTCCTAAAGTAGCGGCAGGATCGGCTGAGGCGGCTGCGATGACCTCGAAGTTCCGCCCGCTCATTATTGGCGGGCGAGCCGTAAAATATAATGGAACGCTAATGTACACGATCGCGATGGGCAGAGTGAACTGGTACCGTTTCGCGACAGCGCTCTATTCAACATACATCTTCGACAATCTGTCGCTCGGACCTGTTGCGGCGATGCTGACAAACGAATTCGCTGGGGAAAGGACCAAACTACAGGATCTCGACCGCGGAGTCGAGCTTGCTTTTCGCTGGAAGACGATTGAGGGAGTGAAAGATTCGATCAGAGGGAAACTGCAAGTGAGGGACGCTTGGTGGTTCGATCTCGGGTTCGCGATGCGCGAGGTGACATCGCCATTTCAGAGTGATAAAAAACTTGATCTGAGCGAGGTGCAAGCGGCAATATCAAATCTCGCCAAATTCGTTGAATCGGCACCCTCGGACGTGCCTCCGCTAATGGTCGAGAATTTACGAACACTGTCGACTTACAAGATCAACGCAGCAATGCCGCCGCAGGAAGTGCATCGAGCGATTTTCAAACTAGTTTCAGGTATCCGACCATAGCGAATCCAAGTTTAGTTTTCTTCGTCTCCAGAACGCCGCTTAAAGAAACAATCAAAATTCGTGTCATAAACTACCTTTTATGCACCTAACAAAGCGTGTCAAAAACGACTCTTTTCGAGACAAATTAACTTAAACCTTAACTGACTGCATCATAGGAGTATGAAAAAGATTGTATTTTCATTATTTTTAGTCTTCGGTTTATTGGTTCTCACTCAAATTAATGTGCTTGCCTGTAGCTGCGATTTACCTATTCCCAAGTTATCGCCAAAGCAACAAATAAATAAAGCTCGGAAAAATGCTAATGCGGTTTTTTCGGGAAGAGTTCTTGAGATTACAAAACAACCTCAGAATTTTTATGTATCTGTCAGATTATTGATAAAAGATTCTTGGAAAGGAAATTCACCAAAAGAAATTACTATTACAACAGGAATCGGAAACGGTGATTGCGGTTATCCATTTGAAGTTGGGGAAAGTTACCTCATATACGCTTCGGGCGATGAAAATAGATTGTCAACGCATATCTGTCAGAGAACCAAAAATCTTTCAGACTCTGCCCAAGATTTACAAGTATTGGGTAAAGTAAAGGTTTATAAAAAGGATAAGCCTTAAATCTTAGCGCGTGTCAAAAACGACCCTTTTGGGGACAATTGTATTCTCAATTTTCAAATTTATTCAATCATTGATTGTGCGAACAACTAACGAATCAATCAATGATGCTGATTTTGTTACTGAACAATAATCAATATTAGAACAAATTAGAAAAGCCGTGAGTGTCAAAACTTGCGGCTTTTCTATTTGCGTAGTTTTAACCAATATTTTTTGCTTTTTATTAGGAATTAAAATATTCTCTTTTTCATTTAATCTTTCTCCTAAGCCAGTTCGAGTTAAAGAATATTAAAAAAACATAATGAAACTAATCCTACGATTTATTTTCGCAACTTTTATTATGGCGGCAATTTCTATTTCTGCTGCTTATGGGCAAGCCAATCTAACTTTTAGCGGCGGTAACGGCACTCCGCTTTCAATCACTTTGAATCAGTCTGTTACCTATACAATAAACAATTCAAACTGCACCGCCAGCATTCCTTATTTTATCTTTGATGGAGTCGGCAATATCTTCGGTTTTGAAACGCTCGTTTCAGGAACGATTGCCTTTTCCATTAATAATGGAACCGCGAACCCTATCGAAGTTGCGAATTCAGGAATAGCGGCTGGCGCTATTTCAGCGGATGACGTTTTTGTAATTGGCGACACTTCAACATCCTCACCCAGCGGCAGTACGATTGTTCTCAGGGCGGGTACAATTACCACTACCGGCAATTTCGCTGGTGCGCCGCCAGCAAGCCGCAGTTATACTACATTCATCACCAACGATAATGCTGACAGATGTACTACTGCTAATGGAGTAGCCGCTCCGGCAGCGACGACCACATCTGTAACTTCGAGTGCGGATCCGTCCGTCTTCGGTCAGCCCGTCACATTTACGGCGACCGTCTCGACTGCCGGACTGGGGACGCCAACCGGCAGCGTTCAGTTCTTCGACAATGGAAATCCGATTGGCGGTCCCGTGACGTTAAACGCTTCTGGACAGGCACAGGTGACTACTTCCGCTCTTACGGTCGGAAATCATACGATTACGGCTCAGTATGCGGGCAACGTGCCTGCGGGCTTTAACCCCAGCTCGGGTTCTTTAATCACTAACCCGCAAACCGTCAACAAGGCTTCGACGACAACGGTTATCACTTCAAATCAGGCAAATCCGGTTGGAACTGGCGTTCCCATTACTTATACAGCAACGGTCAGTCCGGTCGCGCCGGGTGCGGGAACACGCACGGGAACTGTTACATTTTTTAGAAATGGCACGCCGGTGTGCAGTAATGTCGCAATTAACGCGAGCGGTCAGGCGACTTGTAATATCACATTTAATGTTGCCGGCAATTACAACATCACTGTTCAATACAGCGGCGATACGAACTTTAACGCGAGCAGTAACAATGCATCACCGTTTGTTCAACAAGTGTTGGGACCGACAGCGGCACAGCTTACTGCTGGTGGGCGAATTGTAACGGTAACGGGACGCGGAATCGCCAGAGCGCGCGTCACGATGATTGATTCGAGCGGGCAGCCACGTTACGCCTTGACCAATCCATTCGGTTATTACCGTTTTGCTGAGATTCAAGCGGGCGAAGTTTACATCTTTACCGTGAGCGCCAAAGGTTTTCAAACGGAAGAGTTCGTCAAAAACCTAAACGAAAGCATTACCGATTTGAACGTTGTCCTGAATAGACCTTGATTAAGTAAAATGAGCATATTGCTCAGCAAAAATGTTTGGTTAAATAACGACCCTTATAGAAAAGGAATGAAGTATTGCTCCGAAAACAGTAACGCTTATCAGGAGTGATCTTAGGTTACATAAGCTAAAATTAAATCGATTATCAATCCTAAGTAAGGTATTGGACTGTCTCGAAAACGCCCCTTTCGAGACTCTTTTTTGTGAACTTTCTAAATATGAGAAAAGATAAGCTAAATAATCCATTGCTTCGGCGTTATTGGTTCAAAACAAAATTACACTTGGGTTTTGGAGTAACAGCTTATTCTCTGGATGAGGTGGTTCAATAAAAGTGGAATGAAAACTCTCTTTGGATAAAATAGAGAGTTATGAAATACGATGAGGAATTTAAGCGTCAAACCGTTCAAAAAGTTCTCGATGGTCAATCTGTCAGATCTGTA
>JAESGR010000224.1_pt1 | contig 73190 bp, 60 predicted proteins | sample 9269771 | NCBI WGS metagenome assembly JAESGR01 (sample SAMN15739572, study PRJNA653492) | algae metagenome | isolation source: Chroococcus sp. CMT-3BRIN-NPC107 and co-occurring heterotrophs from well... | place: USA: Clark Mountains Wilderness, California | collected 2010-04-18 | reverse complement strand
CGTCTCCGGGGGTGTGGGGGGGGGTGGGGGCCCGGTCGGTGAGGCGAGCGGCATCCGCGCACCATCCCGCCCTGCCGGGAGAGGGCTGCTCCCGGGCTGCGACGCGAAGGGGTGCCTCGCAGAGGTGGGTGGGATGCGCAGGCTCAACGCGTCCGAACGGGGCCCATCTCCCTCCCCCGCTTGCGGCGGGGAGGGATCAAGGGTGGGGGGCGGTGCCGCTGCTCGGGTGCTGCGTGTTCGGAGGATCTCAGGTCGTCCCCTGCACCCCCCACCCCTCTCCCTCCCCGCCGCAAGCGGGGGGAGGGAGGTGGGCCTCCTGCTCGACTCGCGCTTCCATCCCACCCGACCTCGCTGGCGCGAGGCCACCCTCCCTTGGCAGGGAGGGATGGTGCGCGGACACCGCTCGCTCCACCGACCGGCCCCTCACCCCAGCCCTCTCCCCGCAGGCGGGGAGAGGGAGTGCAGCGGGGAGAGGGGTGGGATGCGGCGGCGCGAAATTTCCGCGCGGCGTCTTGCACCGGGGCCCGACAGTCCCAACGTCATTCAGGTTTGCCCAGGAGCGCCCCGATGAGCCCTGCCCTCTCCCTCGACCGCCTGCCCGGCGGGCCCTGGCGGCCGCTGGAGGTGCTTCTCCTCCTCGTCGCTCTGATGGCGGCCCCGCCGCTGGCGCTGGCCTACGGGGCGTGGAAGCTCTGGCGCGCGGCGCGCCGTGCGAGGTCAGAGCAGCCGGCGCCCGTGGCGGCCTCGCCGTTCGAGGCCCACAGGCAGGCGACCCTCGACAGGCTGGCGGCCGAGGAGCGGGAGTATCACGAGACCTTGCGGGAATTGCGCCGTCGGCGCGATCCGACCGAGTTCGAGCGCTTCGCCGGCGGGCGGCGCGCCTCGGCCTGACGGCGCTCGCAACCGCTCGTGAAGGAGGCGCCGGAGCGATCCGGCGCCCTGTCGTCACTCGGCCGCGATCGCCGCGTACATCGCCGGATCGTAGTTGAGGATCGGCGAGAGCCAGCGCTCGACCTCCGGGATGCTCATGCCCTTGCGCGCGGCGTAATCCTCGACCTGGTCGCGCTCGACCTTGGCGACGCCGAAATAATGCGCCTCCGGATGGGCAAGATACAGACCCGACACCGACGAGCCCGGCCACATGGCGTAGGATTCGGTGAGCTTCACGCCGATGCGGCGCTCCGCCTGGAGGAGGCCGAACAGGGCTTCCTTCTCGGTGTGGTCGGGCTGGGCCGGATAGCCCGGGGCCGGGCGGATGCCGCGGTATTCCTCGCGGATCAGGTCCTCGATCGAGATCGCCTCGTCGGGGGCATAGGCCCAGAACTCCTGGCGGACGCGCTGGTGCATCCGCTCGGCAAACGCCTCGGCGAGCCGGTCGGCGAGCGCCTTGACGAGGATCGAGCGGTAATCGTCGTTGGCGCGCTCGAAGCGCTCGGCGATCCGCACCTCCTCGATCCCGGCCGTGACCACGAACCCGCCGACGTAATCTGCAAGGCCGGTCTCGACCGGCGCCACGAAATCCGACAGGCACAGGTTCGGCCGCCCGTCGCGCTTCGAGAGCTGCTGGCGCAGCCCGTGCAGGGTCGCGAGGGTCTCGCTGCGGCTCTCGCCCGTGAACAGGCGGATGTCGTCGCCCACCGCGTTGGCGGGCCAGAATCCGATCACGGCCTTCGGGTTGAACCAGCGCTCCTCGACGATGCGGCGCAGCATCTCCTGCGCGTCCTCGTAGAGCTGGCGCGCGGCCGGACCCTGCTCGGCATCCTCGAGGATCGCGGGGAAGCGGCCCTTGAGTTCCCACGTCTGGAAGAACGGCGTCCAGTCGATGTACGGCACGAGCTCGGCGACGTCGTAGGCGCGGAACACCCGGGTGCCCGTGAAGGTCGGCTTCGGCGGCTGATAGGCGCTCCAGTCGACCGGCATCCGGTTCGCCCGCGCCCGTTCGATCGGCAGGCGGAGCTTGTCGGCCTCCGAGCGGGCATGGGCGTCCGCGACCTTGCGGTACTCCGCCCGCACGGTGTCGACGTAAGGCCCCTTGGCGTCGGGCGAGAGCAGGCTCGACACCACGCTGACGGCCCGGCTCGCGTCGGTGACGTAGACGGTCTGGCCGCGCTCGTATTGCGGATGGATCTTCACGGCCGTGTGGACGCGGCTCGTGGTGGCGCCGCCGATGAGGAGCGGGATGTCGAAGCCCTCGCGCTCCATCTCGCCCGCCACGTGCACCATCTCGTCGAGAGACGGCGTGATGAGCCCGGACAGGCCGATGATGTCGACGCCCTCCCTGCGGGCGATCTCCAGGATCTTCTGCGCCGGCACCATGACGCCGAGGTCGATGACCTCGTAGTTGTTGCAGGCCAGCACGACGCCGACGATATTCTTGCCGATGTCGTGCACGTCGCCCTTCACGGTCGCCATCAGGACCTTGCCGGCGGCCGAGCGCTGGCTCTCGCCGGTCGCGGCCTTCTCGGCCTCCATGAAGGGCATCAGGTAAGCGACCGCCTGCTTCATGACGCGCGCCGACTTCACGACCTGGGGCAGGAACATCTTGCCGGCGCCGAAGAGGTCGCCGACCACGTTCATGCCCGCCATGAGCGGGCCTTCGATGACATGGAGCGGGCGTGCGGCGGACCGGCGGGCTTCCTCGGTGTCGACCTCCACGAACTCGGTGATGCCGTTGACGAGGGCATGCTCGATCCGCTTCTCGACCGACCAGGAACGCCATTCGAGATCGGCCGCCTTCACCGCACCCGAACCGTCACCCTTGAATCGGGGCGCGGCCTCGAGCAAACGCTCGGTGGCGTCGGGACGGCGGTTGAGGACCACATCCTCGCAGAGCTCGCGCAGCTCGGGGTCGATCTGCTCGTACACCGCGAGCTGGCCCGCATTCACGATGCCCATGTCCATGCCGACCTGGATGGCGTGGTACAGGAACACGGAGTGCATCGCCTCGCGCACGGGCTCGTTGCCGCGGAACGAGAACGACAGGTTCGAGACGCCGCCCGAGATATGGCAATGGGGCAGCGTCTGGCGGATGACCCGCGTGGCTTCGATGAAATCGACGCCGTAGCCGTTATGCTCCTCGATCCCGGTCGCGACCGCGAACACGTTCGGATCGAAGATGATGTCCTCGGGCGGGAAGCCGACCTTCTCCGTCAGGATCCTGTAGGCGCGGGTGCAGATCTCGACCTTGCGCGCCTGCGTGTCGGCCTGGCCCTGCTCGTCGAAGGCCATGACGACGACGGCGGCGCCGTAGGCGCGGCACACCTTTGCCTGCTCGATGAACGCCGTCTCGCCCTCCTTCATGGAGATCGAGTTCACGATCGGCTTGCCCTGGATGCACTTCAGTCCGGCCTCGATGACCGAGAACTTGGAGGAATCCACCATCACGGGCACGCGGGCGATGTCGGGCTCCGCAGCCACGAGGTTGAGGAACTCGACCATCGCCTTCTGCGAATCGAGCAGGCCCTCGTCCATGTTGACGTCGATGATCTGCGCCCCGTTGGCGACCTGGTCGCGCGCCACGTCGAGGGCCGCGGCGTAATCGCCGTTCGTGACGAGCTTGCGGAACTTGGCCGAGCCGGTGACGTTCGTGCGCTCGCCCACGTTCACGAACGGAATGTCCTTCGTGAGCACATAGGGCTCGAGGCCCGAAAGGCGCATGAGCGGCGGCACCACCGGGACCTGCCGCGGCGCCTTGCCGGCGACGGCCTCCGCGATGGCGCGGATATGCGCCGGCGTGGTGCCGCAGCAGCCGCCGACCAGGTTGACGAAGCCCGCATCCGCGAACTCCGCGAGCATCGCGGCCGTGGCCTCGGGGCGCTCGTCGTAGAGGCCGAATTCGTTCGGCAGGCCGGCATTGGGATAGGCGCAGACGAGCGTGTCGGCAACCTTTGCGATCTCCTGGATATGAGCCCGCATCTCCCGCGCGCCGAGCGCGCAGTTCAGCCCGATGGAGAAGGGATCCGCATGCCGCACGGAGTGCCAGAACGCGGTCGGAGTCTGGCCGGAAAGCGTGCGGCCGGAGAGGTCCGTGATGGTGCCCGAGATCATCACGGGCAGACGCACGCCGCGCTCGGCGAAGACTTGATGGGTCGCGACGATCGCGGCCTTGGCGTTGAGGGTGTCGAAGATCGTCTCGATCAGGACGATCTCGGCCCCGCCGTCGACGAGCCCCCTCACCTGCTCGGCGTAAGCCTCGCGCACCTCGTCGAAGGTGACGGCGCGGTAGCCCGGATTGTTGACGTCCGGCGAGAGCGAGAGGGTGCGGTTCGTCGGCCCGACCGCGCCCGCCACGAAGCGGCGGCGGCCGTCCTCGCGTTCGGCCAGGATCGCGGCCTCGCGGGCGAGCCGCGCGCCTTCGCGATTGAGCTCGTAGACGACCGCCTCGAGGCCGTAATCGGCCTGCGCGATGGACGTTCCCGAGAACGTGTTGGTCTCGACGATGTCGGCGCCGGCTCGGAAATAGTCGAGATGGATCTGCCGCACCGCGTCGGGCTGGGTCAGGATCAGGAGATCGTTGTTGCCCTTGAGATCATGGCCGAAGCCGCGGAAGCGCTCGCCGCGGAAATCATCTTCGCCGAGCCTGAGCGCCTGAATCTCGGTTCCCATCGCGCCGTCGAGGACGAGGATGCGCTTCGCGGCGATCTCGCGCAGGGCCTGGAGGATCTCGGCGCCGTCGGCGGGGCGGGTATCGGTCATGATTCACACATTTTTGTCGGAGGGCTGTCCCTCCCTGCCAAGGGAGGGTGGACGCTGCGTCAGCAGCGGCCGGGTGGGATGGAAGCGCGATCTCTTCGGAAAAGGGGGTGCTTCCACCTCACCCGACCTCGCTGACGCGAGGCCACCCTCCCCTGGCGGGGAGGGATCGGGCTCAGGCCGCTGCGGCCTGCGGCAGTGCGCGCAGGCCAAGCAGGTGGCAGATCGCGTAGACGAGGTCGGCGCGGTTCATGGTGTAGAAGTGGATCTCGTTCACGCCGCGGTCGACGAGGTCGATCACCTGCTCGGCCGCGACCGCGGCGGCGACGAGCTTGCGGGTTTCGACATCGTGGTCGAGGCCGTCGAAGCGGGCCGCGAGCCAGTCCGGCACGGAGGCCCCGGTGCGCGCGGCAAACCCTGCGGTCTGCTTGAAGTTCTGCACCGGCACGATGCCGGGCACGATCGGGATGTTGATGCCCCGCGCCCGGACGCGGTCGAGGTAGCGGAAGTAGACGTCGTTGTCGAAGAAGAACTGGGTGATGGCCCGGTCGGCGCCGCAATCGACCTTGGCCTTGAGCGCGTCGATGTCGGCGTCGAGGGAGGCGGCCTCCGGGTGCTTTTCGGGATAGGCCGAGACCGAGACCTCGAAGTTTCCGACGCGCTTGATGCCGGCGACGAGATCGCAGGTCTTGTCGTAGCCGCCGGGATGGGCCTCGTACGCGGTGCCGATGCCGCCCACGGGATCGCCGCGCAGGGCCACGATATGGCGCACGCCCGCGTCCCAGTAGGACTGCACCACCTCGTCGATCTCAGGCTTGGTGGCCGCCACGCAGGTGAGGTGCGCGGCCGGGCGCAAGGACGTTTCGCGCACGAGACGCGCCACCGTATTGTGGGTGCGCTCGCGGGTGGATCCCCCCGCCCCGTAGGTCACGGAGACGAAATGCGGGCTCAACGGCGCCAAGCGCTCGATCGAGGACCACAGCGTCGCCTCCATCTCCTGCGTCTTCGGCGGGAAGAACTCGAACGACACCTTGACGGGGCAGGCGCCGTGGCGGCTCTTGCGGAAGGCGGCGGGTTGCATCGGGCGACCTTTCGTTGGGTCTGTCAAAGATGGCTGTGCGGGTTGCCGGAGCCGGATCGCATCACGCGACCTCCCGGTCCTGGTGGTAGGAATCGTTGAGCGGCCAGTCGGCAACGACGCGCGGGTCCTGCCCCAGCCAGATCGAGACCGTGAGCTGCTCGCCGCCGGTTTGCGGGGGTGCGAGTTCCCGCGTGAGGGTGCAGTCGAGCCCCGCCTCGCCGAGCCAGCCCGCGACCTGCTCGCGGGCGAAGCCGAGGCGCCGGTGGGCCTGGTGCTCGCGCAGGAACTCGAGGGAATGGGGCGCGAAGTCGATGACGAGGAGGCGTCCGCCCGGCGCCACGAGCCGGGCCGCCTCGCGGACCGCCCGCGCGGGATCGTCAAGGTAATGCAGCACCTGGTGGACGACCACGAGGTCGAAGGCATTGCGCGGGAATGGCGGCGCATAGATGTCGCCCTGGCGCAGCTCGATCCGGGTCAGTCCCGCCTTCTCGAGATTGGCGCGGGCGACGGAGAGCATGGCGTGGCTGGCGTCGAGCCCCACGGCGCGCGAGACGCGCGGGGCGAGGAGCTGCAGCATGCGCCCGGTGCCGGTGCCGAGATCGAGACAGTCGCGAACCGGCTTCGGGCCGAGCGCGTCGAGGACCGCCGCTTCGACCGTCGCCTCGGGGGCGTGCAGCGAGCGGATCCGGTCCCATTCGGGCGCGAGCCGCGCGAAGAAGGATTGCGCGTTCTGGGCGCGCTGCCGGCGCACGGCGGCGAGCCGCGCCCGGTCGTCGGCGAGCTGCGGGTCGGCGCGGTCCAGGTTCTCGAGCAGCGGGCGCACGAGCCGGGCGCCGGCGCCCCGGTCGGCCAGGCGGAAGAAGGCCCAGGCACCCTCGCGGTGCCGGTCCACGAGCCCGGCCTCCACGAGGAGCTTCAGATGGCGGGAGATGCGCGGCTGCGACTGGCCGAGGATGTCGGTGAAGTCCGAGACCGACAGCTCGCCCTCGCTGAGCAGGGCCAGGATGCGCAGACGGGTCTCTTCCGCGGCGGCACGGAGGGCCGTGAGGCTCTGGTCGAGATTCGGCTGGACGGCGTCGGTCATGGCCTCACACACGCTGTAACATATAAAGATATGTTTATATGCGTTTTCGAGGCCCTGCAAGCCCGTTTCGAGCCCCTCCCTTCATCCAGTCTGCCGGAGGGTGTGGCGCTGATTCGGCGAGGGGCCGGACGTTCGTGCGTCGGAAACAGCCGAGCTTCAAGGCGTGCGGGTGCGGCCCGTGGCCATTCCGACAGGCGTTTCTCCCGGGATCGGACCGCCGCGCGGGCTCCCGCAGGACGAGCCGGGCCTGGGGGCGGCCGCAGGGTCAGAGGGTGACGGTCGGCGTCGCGGCGTCGGCGGTGGCGACCCGGCAGGTGCCGCCCGCGAAGCGCCCGATCAGCGTCGTGAGGTCCGCCACGGCTGCGTCGAGGTCGCCCCAGCCGTTGGCCTGCACGGTGACGACCGCCCGGCGGGTCTCGGGCGCAAGGCCGGTGCGGGCGTCCTGGCGCCAGTTCCAGCGCCGGCACAGCACGTGCCGGGTATCGGCGAAGACGACCTCGCCTTCCTTCGGGGGATCGTTCGGGTCCTCGCCGGCCTCCGCGCCCATGTCGATGAAGCTGTCGCCGGGCCGCGAGAAGCGGAAGGCGACCGGCGGCGCGATGCGGTCGAGGTCGTCCGCGCCGCAGCAGAAGACGTGGGTGAGCGACACCGCGTTGTAGATGTCGACCAGGGTGTTCACCGCCGGCAGCCGGTCGCCCGCCTTCACGCGCTTGACGAGGCGCTCGACGGAGGAGCGGTAGCTCGTCTTCCTGATCCCGAAGCCCTTGTAGGCCGCGCGCCACGCCGCGATGCCGGGAATCTCCGACAGGTCCGAAGCGCCCCAGCGGGCCCGGCACGCCTCCTCCCGCTCGGCGATGAGCGCGTCGAGGGCGGCGGGCCGTTCGGTGGCGAGCGCCAGTCCGTCGGCCGCGACGACGGCGACGCGGAAATCGGGAAACCGGGGAGCGATGTCGGCGATGGTGGCCGTGAGGGACATGGCAGGGTACCGGCACGCGCGGGAGGAGCCGCCCCCATAGGGCCAGCCGCCGCAAAAGGGAAGTTCGCCCTGTCGCGCCTGCATCCGCCGCAGGCCGGATAGGGCACGGCAACGCGAAAGCCCCTCCCGGAAGAGCGGGAGGGGCCGAGGCGGTGAGCGAGGTCCAGGGGCGGCGCGTCGCGACGGGCGGCCGTCCCGGGCCCGGGCGGGGGCGGAGCGGAGCGCCCCGCCCCCGGTGGTCGACTAGAAGTTCAGGTCATCGGCGGTCAGGGTGCCCACGATCTTGATCTCGAAGTCGGCCTTCCCGTCGCCGTTGATGTCGCCGGAAAGGATGCCCTTCTTGAAGCGCAGCTCGCCCTCTTCGCCGGTGAACTTGGCGCCGAGCTTGTTGTCGTTGATCCAGTGGAAGTCCTGGTCGCCCTTGAACCCCTTGCCCTTCGCGGCATCGATGGTCGACAGGTCGATCTTGTCGCCTTCCGCATGGGAGAAGAACACGACGTCGCGCAGGAGCCCCTTGCCGGCCTCCTGGATCGAGTTGAAGTCGAAGATGTCCGCGCCGAGACCGCCCGTGAGGGTGTCGAGGCCGAGACCGCCGGAAAGCGTGTCGTTGCCGCCCGCGCCGTTGATCGTGTCGTTGCCCAGGCCGCCGGAGAGCAGGTTGGCGGCATCGTTGCCCGTCATCGTGTTGGCGAGATCGTTGCCGGTGCCGTTGATCGCGGCGACGCCGGACAGCGTGAGGATCTCGACCTCGGCGCTCAGCGAGAAGCTCGCCGAGCTCACCACGGTGTCGGTCCCCTGTCCGGCGAGCTCCGTCACCACGTCGGCCGAGTCGTCGACCACATAGGTGTCGTTGTCGAGGCCGCCGATCATCTGATCCACGCCGCCGCCGCCGTTGAGCGTGTCGTCACCCGCACCGCCGGAGAGCACGTTCGTGGCACCGTTGCCGGTGATCGCGTTGGCGACGGCGTTACCCGTGCCGTTGATCGCATCCGCACCGGTCAGGACGAGGTTCTCGAAGTTGTCGGCGAGCGCAAAGCTGATCGAGCTCTGGACGGTGTCGGTGCCTTGACCGGCCGCCTCCGTCAGGACGTCGTTGGCCTCGTTCACCACGAAGGTGTCGTTGCCGAGGCCGCCCGACATCTGGTCGGCACCGAGGCCGCCGTCGATGAAGTCGTCCCCGCCGCCGGCGGTGATGTCGTCCCGAAGGCTGGACCCGACGATCGTCTCCGCGTCGCCGTCACCCACGATGAAGATCCGGTCGTTGTCGGTGCCGCCCGTGTTGAACTGCTGGAACGTGAACCCGGCCAGGCTGACCGCCGTGTCGGTTCCCATCTCGATCCGCAGCGAATCGATCGTGCTGCTCGCGTTGCCGTCGATCAGGAGGGTCGAGGACAGGCCCGCACCGATCTGGTCGGCGCGGATCGTCACCTGCTTGTCGCTGGCCACCGCATTGCTGAACTCGATTTCCTCGATGGACGTGAAGGTCGCGCCGGTGAAGTCGACGTTGCCTAGCGCCTCGACGGTGTCGGTGTCGGCGCCGCCGTCGATGATCTCGCCGGTCGCAGCCTCGTCGGCCGCGAACTCGAACCGGTCGTTGCCGGCCTCGCCCTGGAGGTTGTCGGCATTCATGCCGCCGCGGATGATGTCGGCGCCGCCTCCGGCCTGGACCACGTCGCGCAGGTCGTCACCTGTGATGCTGTCGGCGTCGTCGTTGCCGACCGAAGTGCGGGTCGCCTGAAGGATCTGGCCGTGCAGGTCGCTGCCGGACTCGTGGAACGCGCCCATCTGGCCGAGTTCCATGGCGGCGATGCTGGTGTCGAAGTCGCTGACGAACCCGCCCGCCGAGCCCGTGGTGCTCGATCCGAGCTTCGCACCCGTGGTCCCGTCGACGAGGGTCCAGGTGACGTCCGAGAAGAAGCCGGTCGTCGAACCCACGGCGATCATGCCGTTCGACAGCTCCGTGATCGAAGCCGCAAAATCGTCGCTGGAATTGTTGGTGGCGTTGGTGAGGCCGCCGACCTGCGTCCCGTCCGCCTCGAACCGCCCCAGCGTGATTTCCCGGTCGCCGCCCCAGCCGCTGTCCTCGTAGGCGATCGCGAAGCCGCCGTTCGCAAGCGCCGTGATGCTGGGGTTCTGGTTGACCGAGCCGGTCGTGTCGAGCAGCGTCGGCGCCTTCACCACGCCGCCTGCGTTGTTGTAGACCGCGTACCAGACCTCGGTGTCGGCACCGATAGTCCGCTGCCAGGCGACGGCGAAGCCGCCCCCTTCGAGCGCGGCGACGCTCGGCACGGAATCGTCGTCGGCGCCCGCGGTCGCGATCGATACGTTGCTCACGAGGGTGCCGCTGCTGTTCACGACATAGGCGCGAACGTCGAAGTCGCTCCCCGGGTATTCGAGCTCCGCGACGACGACGAAGTTGCCGTTGCTGAGGCCGGACACGTCCAGGGACTTGTAGTTGAGCGGCGCGTTGCCTGTCGCCAGGCTCATGGACGGGAGGACGACGTCGCCGTTCGTGGCGGTGATCTCGAGCAGGATGCTGTCCTGGTTGTCGCCTTCCGAGACGACGACGACGTTTCCGCTGTTCAGTTGCGCGATCGCCGAGTTGGCTCCGTCGATGTTGAGCGCAGTGCCGGTCGAGGCGCCGGTGCCGTCGAAGAACGACGCATCCGAGTGGGTCAGGTGATTGCCCGTGACCGCGACACCGCCGTTGCTGAGGCTGGTCGCATCGGCCCCGCTGGTCGCATTCGTCGGATCGATGTTCGCGACGTTCTCGAAGGAATAGGTGGTGGTGACAGCCATCGTGGTCTCCCGTGATCTGGTGGCTTCAGCGGAGAAAGCTCTTCCGCTTGATTTCAGGTGTAGAATTTAAATCGTCTCATCGAAGTGCTCATCAGCACATCGTCTCGCCATTGCCTGCATGACAGGATGATCTCGGCGAAGTGAAAGGCAAACCCAAGTCTTGTTGGCTTCCCGCCGGTTGGTAGAGCCTGAGCTCTATTCGGATCCGACGGCCGGTCCCGGGGGCGCAAGGCCGATGCTTCGGCTCGACTTGCTTCCCGTGTTCCCGATGCCTGTGAACTTTGGCACCTGGACATATCGAGCGAATTGCTTCGATCGTTGCGGAACGGAAACAAACGTGCGCGGCGATGATGCGGATCGCGGGTTCGCGTCACGCGGCTGTTTCAGGCCGCGAATTCATGCGCGGGCCCTCCGGAAATCGGGTCCGGCAGCCACGCCGGCCGAACACGGCGTCGAGCCGGCCGGTTGCGCCAACATTGCGCCAATGTTGCCTGGGGGCGCACGGCCGCCCGCTGCGGCGTCGCAGCAAGGCTTGGATTGTTGCAGGGTGCGGAATCGCCGTCGGAGCGGATCCGCAGGGGTCCGAGCCCCGTTGGACTGTCGGGCCGGCGCCGGCCGGGACGGCCGGTCGCGCCCTGTCCGGCCTGGAGCTCCCCCGCCACCGCATGCGGAGGAGGGCCGGTCGGCGCCTTCGGCCGATTGCCGGCGGCCTCGATCCCCGAGACCCTCCGGCCGAGTCACCGGCCCCCGGGCGGCGCGAACCCCGGCGGGGGCGCCTGCGCGATTCGAGACGGCACGGCCGGGTCACGCAGTGGCCGCGGGCACCGCGAGGCCGGGCGAGGGTGCCGCCCCGATGCGGGGCTGGAGCGGGGATCCGCCCCGCACGGCCGGCTGCGAGGGTCGGAGGCCTCTACCGGAACGGCGGCTCGTCGAAGGAGCGCAGCTTGCGGGAGTGCAGGCCCGAGCGCTGCTCGCGCAGGATGTCGAGGGTCGCGAGCCCGATCATGAGGTGCTCGCCGATGGCGCGCTCGTAGAAGGCGTTCGCGGCGCCCGGCAGCTTGATCTCACCGTGCAGCGGCTTGTCGGAGACGCAGAGCAGCGTGCCGTAGGGCACCCGCAGGCGATAGCCCTGCGCCGCGATAGTGCCGCTCTCCATGTCGACCGCGATGGCACGCGACAGGTTGATCTGGCGCCGCTCCTGGCTCCAGCGCAGTTCCCAGTTGCGGTCGTCGTAGGTCACGACCGTGCCGGTGCGCAGCCGCTTCTTGAGCTCGTCGCCGCGGTCGCCGGTGACGCGCGCGGCCGCCTCCTGGAGCGCGAGCTGCACCTCCGCGAGCGCCGGTATGGGAACCTCCGGCGGCACGGCGCCGTCGAGGATGCGGTCGCGGCGCAGGTAGCCGTGCGCGAGCACGTAGTCGCCGATCTTCTGCGACTGCCGCAAACCTCCGCAATGGCCCACCATCAGCCAGCAATGGGGCCGCAGCACCGCAAGATGGTCGGTAATGTTCTTGGCGTTCGACGGCCCGACGCCGATGTTCACGAGAGTGACGCCGTGCCCGTCGTCCCGGACCAGGTGATAGGCCGGCATCTGGAAGCGATGCCAGGGCGACTGCGCCACCAGCGCCCCTATCGCCTCCGCATCGAGCCCACGCTCGATGCTGATGCCGCCGGGCAGCTCGAGGCGCAGCCACGGCCCGTCGCCCCGCATGGTCTCGACCGCCCAGCGGATGAACTGGTCGACGTAGCGATGGTAGTTCGTCAGCAGGATCCAGGGCTGGATGCAGCGCCAGTCGGTGCCGGTGTAATGCACGAGGCGGCGCAGCGAATAGTCGATCCGCACGGCATCGAACAGCGCCAGCGGCCGCGGCCCGCTCTCCGCGTGGACCCAGGTGCCGTCCGCGATCTCGTCGCCTACCGAGGCAAGGAGCGGCGTCGGGAACGACAGGGCGAGATCCGCCGCCGTCACGGCGCCGCGGGCAAGTTCGTCGCCGCGCTCGAACACGTACGGATACGGGATCTCCTGCCGGCTCACGCCCACTTCGATCGTGGCGTCGTAGTCGCGCACGAGGTAGCCGAGCTGCTCGAGCAGGTAGGACTTGAACGCGGCGGGCTGCGTCACCGTGGTGTTGTAGACGCCCGGACCCTGGAACTTGCCGAAGGCGCGCTGGGTGACCGGTTGCGGAGCACTGGCCCGGTAGGTGACCCGCAACTCCGGATAACGGAAGCGGCCGCGCTCGGCAGGCGTCGGCGCGATGCCGCCGGAGAAGTACTGCTCCAGGGCGGCCCGCTGCGCCGTGATGGCCGATTCGTGCAGCTCGATCAGCCGCCGCACGGCGTCCTGCGGGGTCGCGACGGTGTCGAACGGCGTGGTCGCGGTGGCGGAGTTCGGGTCGGCCTGCATGGCGTCCTTCAGGCGTGGCGCCCGGCGTCCCGGGTCCTGTGAAGTCGTTGCCACAGATCGTTAAGCCAATCGCCCGGAGGACGCAAAAGTCGGTCCGCCGTCCGGGCACGAGATCGGGAGCCCCCGGAGGCAGCGTCACGACGGGAGACGGGATCTCAGAAGGAGACGCAGGCCTGGCGCACCATGGTGAGCACCGATTGCTGGTGGAACCGTGCCTTGTAGGCGTCTGCGATTGCGGCGAGGGACGCCCGGTCCCGCGCCTCGTCGGTGAGTGCGACCACCAGCACCTTGCTGGGTTCGCGCACGATGGCGGCCCCGTCGCGCCACTGGCCGCGGGCGTCGAGCACCGTGAAGCCGTCGGGAAAGCGCGGCGTCACCTCGGCGTCGAGGAAGGCCCGCCACGCGGCCTCGCCGACGCCGAGCCTCGGGCCGATGTTGCGGCCGAAGACGAGTTCGGCGACCGGCGTCGGCGCGGCACCGCCCGCGCAGGACAGGGGTGCCGTCGTCACGCAGGCGGCGAGGAGGGGAACGGCCGCCGCGGCGGCGAGGCGCAGGAGCATGGCGATCGGGTTCTTGGCGGGCCGCCACCGTCCCATGCGCGCCGGCGCCGCGCAACCGTCCGCCGCCGCGGGTCCGCCCGTGCGCATGACCGCCCGGCGCTCCGGATCCGCCTAGGCGGACCGGACGGCTTGCGGTCCGGGCCGGATTGCCCGATTTTGGGCGCGGTCACGGAGGTTTACCGATGCTGCTGGTTCGCGCTGCCGCGGCGCTGCTGTTGGGACTCGCCCCCCTGTCCGCGGGGGCGGCCGACCTGCGCGTCGCGCCATCGGCCGGCGGTGCCCCCGTGGTCACGGACCTCCGGGTCGCGCCGATCCCGCTCCTGGCCCTCGACCCCGGCACCTCGGAAGTCCTGCTCACCGCCCGGCCTGCGCGGACCGTCGTGGTGGGCGACCCGGGCATCGTCGAGGCCTCGGTCGCCAACGAGCGGACCATCCTGCTCAATGCCAAAGCCGCAGGCTTCACCAACCTGATCCTGCTCGACGAGGACGGAAACCCGTTCTATCGCCGGACCGTGCGGGTCGGCGTCCCGCCGCGGCCGATCATCGTCCACCGCGGCGAGCGCGTGCAGCCCTATCTGTGCGACCCGATCTGCAACCTGCCGCCCGAGCGTGTGCCGCAGGCCCTGGTGCAGGAGACGGTCGCGGCCGAAGCCGCGACGCGAGCCGGCGCGTCCCCCGCGGCCCCACCTCCGGCGGCCGCGCCGGCGTCGCCGGCTGGCAATCCCGCCCAGCCCTGACCGGCGGGCGGCACACCGCCGGCATCAGGCCGCCAACCATGCAGGTGATGTGGAAGGGCTCCGAGAAGCCGGCGCGGCGCTTCAGCGTGCGGGACGGACGAGAGGCTGAGCTTCAGGGCGGCGTCCCGTGCGCGGGTCGATCGTGACGGACTGGCCGGTCTTGGGATCGAAGATCGTCATCGGGTAGGCCCTCACGCTGACTACCCACGGGGAACGCCCGGCGGGGCTCAGGGTCCCGAACGATCCCGCAACGTGGTTAGGGTTCCGTTACCGGCCCGGCGCGAGGCGGACTGCGCCTTCCGCACCGGCCCGGCCGGCGGGACGGCGCGGCCCCGGCGCCCTTGCTCAGGCCTGGCCGGCAGGGAACGGCACCACCGCGACCATGCTGCCGGTCTCGTCCTGGATGGAGACGAGCCAGCGCGACCAGTCGACTCCCTCGCGCGCGGCCCGCATCACCCGGCCCGCGACCGTGTAGGCGACGAGTTCCGTGTCCCGCCGCGAGCGCATCCGGTGCCCGGCGCGATCGAGGATGAGGTCGTACCCGTCCGTGCAATGGAAGAAATAGGCCGGCATGGAAGCCCTCCCGCCTCCTGGAAACGCGGCGCCCGACTGGAGCAACAGCTTGTGAATCCAGTCGATTCCGCGAAGTTCCAGGGCGTGGAGTCCGGCGAGTCCCGGGAGTCGGGTTGTCCCCGTTGTCCACAGGATCCACAGGCGCGAGGCTCAGTTCGGTGGTGTCTCAGTTTGAATTTGAGGCGGGGATTGACACCCGCTTCTTGTAGGGACCGCGCTTCGCCGGAGCCGGGGCGGCGGCTTCGACCAGGGCCGCGATGTCTTCCATCGACCAGAGCCGGTCCGACACACCCGCCGCCATCGCGGGCGTCACCTTGAGCGTCTTATGGATGCGGACGAAGTTGTAGAAGGTGAAGTAGAGCGATAGGGCGTGGTAATGGTTCTCCAGTTTCTTGGAGAACGCATTGGTGAGGCGAGTAAACCGGCGCATCCCCATCCGCATATTGAGGTTTTGCCGCTCAACGTAGGATGTCGAGATATAGAACTCATCCGGCTTGCCGACGATTTTCTGCCGCTTGGCACCAATGCACTCGGCGGGGCTGTAGCGACCCCTCATGCTCTCAGGCGAAGCGCCGTAAATCTTGACCAGCATCCCGTAGTCGATCTCGTCACCAAAGGCTTCCGAGACGGCCTCTAGGTACGCCTTGTGCCCGTCCGTGGTGAGTTGGACCCGATTGGCGAGGCGGGCCTTCAGGTCGTCCATCAGCACCCTGGCGGAGTCGGCTTCACGGCCGCCAACCACCCACGACACCATCAGCTTCGAGTCGGCATCCAGGCCCGTCCACGTCCACACGTCACCGGCGCCGTCCACGGGAGCCTTCGCCAGAGGGACGTTCTTCTGCTTGGCATAGCAGAAGCTCCAAATCTCATCGCACTGGACCCGGCGAGCCTTCACACCCCGCACGGCCTTATCGTGGTGAAGCGCGCAGGCTGTCCCGGCATCCACCAGCAGCTTCGTGACCGTGTTGATCGACACATCGCAGACCCGCGAGATGGAGCGGAGGGACGAGCCCTCCACCAGCATGGAGAGGATCTGGACGCGCTTGGCGAGGGGCAGCTTGTTCATGCGAGGCATGGTACTGAACTCTATGCTTAGCGTCAAGCTTGTTGCAAGCTGATGCCGCAATTTTCAGCTTGCATAATTCCCTCGCCCTCATGATAATGCAAGCTGTAGATGGAGGCAGCTTGCATGTCAGAGGAACCAACGGGGCGGGCACGAGGCGGCGTCGCGAGGGCCAATAAGCTCACACCGGAGCAACGCAGAGAGATTGCGCGACAGGGCGGGTTGGCTCGCCAAGCAAGCGGACCCGTCGAGAAGGCCACCCATGGCTCTTCGGACCATCCGCTCAGGATCGGTGACATCGAGTTGCCGTGCTACGTCCTAGCTGACGGACGGCGCGTCCTTTCCCTCGGCGGGATGGTCCGCGCTATGGGCATGTCCATCGGCGGTGCTGGTCGGCGTCAGGGTGATCGACTGTACCAATTTGCCACCCAAAAGAGCCTAATTCCCCATCTTCCCAATGACTTAATCAGCAGGATGGAGAACCCGATCCGGTTCCAGGCGCCAACGGGGGGGACACCCGCTACTGGATATGAAGCTACAATCCTGCCCGATCTATGCGAGGCTGTTCTTGCGGCCCGTGCTGCGGGGGATCTCCGGTCTGATCAGCTTCATATCGCCAAGCAGTGCGAAATCCTGGTCCGAGGGTTGGCTCGGGTCGGCATCATCGCGCTAATTGATGAGGCGACCGGCTACCAAAAAGATCGGGCGAAAGATGCGCTTTCTCGTATTCTGGAAGCATTCATCGCCAAGGAGTTGCAACCTTATATTCCAACATTCCCAGGCGATTTCTATCAGGAAATGTTTCGATTGCGTGGCCTGGATTATCCAACAGGGTCCGTGAAACGCCCACAGTATTTCGGCATGCTCACGAACGACATTGTTTACAAGCGCCTAGCACCGGGCGTCCTGGAGGAACTGAAGCGCGTCACCCCCAAAACGGAATCTGGGCGCCCCAAGGACAAGCTCTTCCAGCGCCTCACGAGCAATCTCGGCTACCCTAAGCTAAGAGAGCACCTTGGATCAGTAGTCACGGCAATGAAGTTGAGCAACGACTGGCACGACTTCATGCGAAAGCTTGATCGGCTGCATCCTCGATATGGTGAGACGATGCAGCTACCCTTGGAATACAAAGAAGGGGATGACGACGGGAGGGGCCTCTAGCCCTTTCCCCATCGCTTCTGCGCTGCCTTCTTTGCAATCTCGGCGCGGCGCTCGGGGCTCATGCTCTTGGCCCGTGCCGCTCCACCCTTGCGGCCTAGCTCAGCCGCAGCGGTGTTCTTCTCGGGTTCCGGCTCATACTCTTCCTCGGCCTCACCTGTGGCGATCTGAGCGACACGAATGGCATTGCCAATAACATCGGCCGGGCGCTTGGGGGTGGTTGACATCGTGACTCCGAGGCTGCTTGGCGGTAAGCATACCACATGTAGCTGGATTTGGAGATCACTTCGTGTGCGCAACCATCTGGAGCACCCTGGCTCTTCTGGCCACAAAAGCTCTTTTTTTAATTCTACTTGTTTGTTTAGTATTTGGCTCCTTCGGAGGGCTGGTAGCACATTTCATAAACAATGAAAAAAATACAATTGGATCAGCCGAGAGAATAGATCCGCAGGACCGCTGGTTTCTTTACCCTTCTGCTTTGCAGAGCGCTGCAATCGGCACTGCTGGTGCCGTTGCATTTTTGTTCTTCATTATTGCAGTCGGCGGACTTACGAACTTTGAGACATTGACTGAGCAGTTACGGTCTATTGCAGTGAGTGTAATCGCTGGATTTGGAGCCAGAAGCCTACTGCCCCGCATGGTGGGGCATCTGGAGCATCAAGTCGCTCAAGCAAGAAACGAGTCCAGCAAGGCGGTAGCAGAGGCTGGGAGGGCTTCCCATGACGCGAGGGAGGCAATTGATAAGGCCGAAGCAACGCGCAAAGATGCTGAGCAAAAACTCGGTCAGACTGAGAGGAAACTACAAACTATTGAGATGAATATGAAGCTTCTGGAGGCGGCTCATCCGAACGTGCCACCTAATTTATGGAAGAACGCCATAGAGCTTGCTGAAAGCGCTATGCGGTCTGGCCAGGCCAAGCTGAGCATATGGATCAACGTGGCGCGCGTCCAGCGCTGGCACGTCTCTTATGAAGTTGCGATTGAAACGTTGAATAACGCGCTCGTCGAAATTGAACGTGGTCGATTAGCAGGGGATAAAAATCACGCTGCTGTCTATTACAATAGGGCGTGCTACTACGAGCAATTGTTCGCTCAAAAACAAGAGCCTGCTCATCGCGAGCAGGCTCTTAAGGATATTGAGGAAGCGCTACGTCACTCTCAGGATCAAGCCACAGACATCAATGAAATGCTGAACGACAAGGATCTTGAGAGCTTGAGGGAAACAGAGGACTTCAAGCGCATCGTAGGACGCAAAGAGGCTTGAGCCCTTTGATGGGCTTAGAGGCCGACCTTTTCGCTTAGAATCGTCATCAAAAGCTCCTCCTTGAGCACTGCATATGAGGGTAACGCCTCATCGCCAGACAGGTTCACCCTGCATCTGTCTGCAAGGCCCGTCAAGCTGAGCCGAAGCGGGCCGAAACCCTTCGGAGCACGCTTACCCGTACCTCTATATGGGTAAGCCTCCTTATCATACACAGATCTAGGTCACCACTCTGTGACCCGCAGCACAGCTCGGTTTGCGCCCCTGCGGTCCCTGGAGGCAAAATTCAAACTGAGACACTACCCTCAGTTCAGCTCGAGAAGCCCCGCAGCCGCTCGGTCAACCCCTCGAGCACGTCCGCGCCCACATTGGCGAAGGCAACGCGCAGGTGCCCGTCCTGGCCCGGACCGAAATAGGAGCCCGGCAGGCTCAGCACGCCACGCTCGACCGCGAGGCGCTCGGCGACGGCCTGAGCCGTCTCTCCCGGGAAGGGGTGGCGCAGATAGGCGAAATAAGCCCCGACCGATTCGATGCGCCATTCCGGCGTGGCGGCGAGCGCCTGGCGGAAGCGGGCGGCGCGGTGGTTGATGTCGGTCCGGTTCGCTTCGCGCCAATCGCGCAAGGCCTCGATCGCCCAAGGCAGCGCGCCCTGGGCGGTGCGGGGCGCGCAGATCTGCAGGCAGTCGAGGATCTTGGCGAGTTGCGCGACGACGGCCGAATCGGCCGCGACCGCGCCCGTGCGGTGGCCCGGAATCCCGTAGGCCTTGGAGAACGAGTAGAGCTGGACCACGTGGTCGCGCCAGGCCGGTCCGGCGAAGAGGCCATGGGCGCGGTTCACCCCCGGGGGCAGGAAGTCGCGGTAGGTCTCGTCGATCACGAGCCAGATCCCGCGCCGGCGGCACAGGTCGGCAAAGGCCTCGATCACGTGGGCGGGGTAGACGGCGCCGGTCGGGTTGTTGGGCGTCACGAGCACGATCGCCCGCACGCGCCCGTCGATGAGGGCCTCGGCGTCCTCGGCCCCGGGCACGAACCCGGCCTCGGCCCGGCAGGGCAGCGCGCGGGGCTCGATGCCGAGCATGTCGAGGGTCATCTGGTGGTTGAAGTACCAGGGCGTCGGCAGCAGCACCGCGTCGCCGGCCCGGGCCAGCAGGATCATGGCCGCGAAGAACGCCATGTTGCAGCCCGCCGTGACCGCGACGTCCGCGGGTTCGATCCGGCCGTCGTAGATCCGCGCCATCTCGGTCGCGTAGGCCTGGCGCAGGTCCGCGTCGCCCGCGATGGGGCCGTATTTCGCGGCCCCCGCGGCCCCGGCCGCCTCAGCCATGCGCTCGAGCAGGCCGGGATGCGGCGGCGCACCGGGCACCGCCTGCGAGAGGTCGATCAGCGGCCCGCGCGCGCCGTCGTAGCGGCGCGTCCAGGCCTGGGCTTCGGGGATCGGCGGCGAGCCGGTTTCGGCGACGCGGGCGTTGATGGCGGGCGGGACCATGCCGCCATATGGCGGCCTCGGCGGGCGCCGCGCAACCCCGGCCAAGCCGTCGGGATACGCCGCGCCATCCTGCGGCGCGACCGGGCTGCGCCTTTGCCTTGTGCCCGGCCCGCCTCCGGCGCGCTACTGGCCGTTCTCGATCGTGGTGTCGCGACAGACGCCGCCGACCGGGCACTGGGCCGCGTCGGCCGTGCGGGCGAAGGCGGTCTGCGCGGTGAGCGGATGAGGGCAGAAGCTCGAATCCCGCACGAAGCGGTCGTAGGTCGTGGGGCCGGTATGGAGCACCACGGCGCCTTGCACGGCCACGATCCCGCGCGCCTGGGCGCAGGTCAACGCCTGCGTGCTCGGGCCGGACTGAGCCGTCGCGGCCGTGGCGGCCTGCACGAGGAGGAGGGTCAGGGCTAGGCGTTTCACGCGCGTCTCCTGGACAATGAGGCGGGATCCACCCAAACCTCCGCGCGCGTCCGCATGTTCCACCCGGGCCGATGCGGCGGCGCGGCGCAGACGGAGCGCCCGTGCCCGCCTTTCCCGGTGCCCTTCGGATGCCTCTCCGGGATGGGGCCGATCAGTCCTTGGCGCGCTCCACGTAGGAGCCGTCCTCGGTCATGATCACCACGCGGGTGCCGGCGGTGATGTGCGGCGGCACCAGGGTGCGCGCCCCGTTCGAGAGCGTGGCGGGCTTGTAGGACGAGGAGGCCGTCTGGCCCTTCATGGCCGGCTCGGTGTCGACGATCTCGAGGGTCACGCGGGCGGGCAGCTCGATCGCGATCGGCACGCCGTTGTGGGTCGAGAGCATCACGGCCATGCCTTCCTGCAGGTAGACGGCCTGGTCGCCGATGATGTCGTCCGGGACCGTGACCTGATCGTAGGTCTCCGGGTTCATGAAGTGGGAGCCCTCGCCGTCCTTGTAGAGGAAGGTGTGCTCCCGGTCCTCCACGAAGGCGCGCTCGACCTGCTCGGTGGTGCGGTAGCGCTCCGACACCTTCACCCCGTCCGAGATGCGGCGCATGTCGAGCTGGGTCACCGGGGTGCCCTTGCCGGGATGGATGTTCTGGGCCGTCAGGATGACGTAGAGCTTGCCGTCCACGTCGACGACGTTGCCCTTGCGGAGAGTCGAGGCGATGACCTTCACGGAGAAACTTCCTTGCGGCATGGAGGGCGGGCGGGCGCCACCCTCGCGGATCTGTCGGGGCCGCACCTAGCTCATCTCGGCCGAAATCGCTAGTCACCCACTCCCCGAACCCCTGATGCCGCAGGCGCTCCGCCCTGCGGGCGAGGCACCCTTGGCCCAGCCCCCCTCCCCCTGGTGGACCCCGGACGTGCACCGCGACCGGCGCCCCTTCCTCCTCGGCCGCGCCCGCATCACGGCCGCGCTGCGGCGCTTCTTCGAGGAGCGGGACTTCGTCGAGGCCGAAACCTCGGCGCTCCAAGTCTCCCCCGGCAACGAGGCCCATCTCCATGCTTTCGCGACGGAGGCGGTTCAGCCGGACGGCAGCCGGACGCCGCTCTACCTCCACACCTCGCCGGAATTCGCCTGCAAGAAGCTCCTCGCCGCCGGCGAGACCCGGCTGTTCACCCTGGCGCGCGTGTACCGCAACCGGGAGCGCGGACCCCTGCACCACCCGGAATTCACGATGCTGGAATGGTACCGGGCGGCCGCGCCCTATTCGGACCTGATGCGGGACTGCGCCGCGATCCTGCGCCTCGCCGCGCGGGCCGCCGGGACCGGGACCCTCGCCTATCGGGGCCGGATCGTGGACCCGGCCCTCGAGCCGGAGCGGATCACCGTCGCGGAGGCCTTCCGGCGCTTTGCGGGCATCGATCTCCTGGCGACCGTCGCGCCGTCCGGCGCCACCGACCGGGAGGCACTCGCGGGCGCTCTGCGGGCTGCGGGCATCCGTACGGCGCCGGACGACACCTGGTCGGACCTGTTCAGCCGCGTCGTCGTGGAGCGCGTCGAGCCCCATCTGGGCCTTGGGCGCGCCACGATCCTCGACGAATACCCGGTCGCGGAGGCCGCGCTCGCCCGCCCGACCGCGCACGACCCGCGGGTCGCGGAGCGGTTCGAGCTCTATGCCTGCGGGGTCGAGCTCGCCAACGGTTTCGGCGAACTCACCGACCCGGACGAGCAGCGTCGGCGGTTCGAGGACGAGATGGCGGAGAAGACGAGGGTGTACGGCGAAGCCTATCCGATCGACGAGGATTTCCTCGCCGCGCTGCGCCTGATGCCGCAGGCGAGCGGCATCGCGCTCGGCCTCGACCGCCTCGCCATGCTGGCGACGGGTGCTGCCCGGATCGAGCAGGTGCTCTGGGCCCCGGTCCCGGAGGCGGCCCGATGATGGCCACCCCGATATTCTGGACCATGATCCCGGAGGCGGCCCGGTGAGCGCCCCACTCCACACACCCGCCGACCTCGTCGACGCCGGGCTCGTCCCCGCCGAGCGCCTCCCCGACCTGGAGCGGATCGCGGCGCGCTATGCCGTCGCGGCGACTCCCGCCATGGCCGCCCTGATCGATCCGGCCGATCCCGCCGATCCGATCGCGCGCCAGTTCGTTCCGGACGCCGCCGAGCTGACGCGGCTGCCGGAGGAACGAGCCGACCCGATCGGCGATTTCGCCCACAGCCCGGTCGAGGGGATCGTCCACCGCTATCCCGATCGGGTGCTGCTCAAGGCCGTGCATGTCTGTCCGGTCTATTGCCGCTTCTGCTTCCGCCGCGAGATGGTGGGGCCGCAGGGGCTCGGCACGCTCTCGGGCGAGGCGCTGGAGCGCGCCTTCGCCTACATTGCCGCCCACGAGGAGATCTGGGAGGTGATCCTCACCGGCGGCGACCCGCTCGTGCTCTCGCCCCGGCGCCTGTCGGATCTCACGGGGGCCTTGGGCGCGATCTCCCATGTCAAGGTGATCCGCTTCCACACCCGCGTGCCCGTGGTGGAGCCGGAGCGGATCGATGCGGCGCTGGTGAGCGCGCTGCTGGTGCCCGGCAAGGCCGTGTACGTGGCGCTCCACGCCAATCACCCACGCGAATTCACGCCCGCTGCCCGCGCGGCCTGTGAAAGGCTCGTCGAGGCCGGGATCCCGATGCTGAGCCAGTCGGTGCTGCTGCGCGGCGTCAACGACGACCCCGACACCCTCGCGGCGCTGATGCGCGCCTTCGTGGAGGCCCGGGTAAAGCCCTATTACCTCCACCACCCGGACCTGGCGCCCGGCACGGGCCATTTTCGCCTGTCGCTCGCAGAGGGGCAGGCCCTGGTGCGTGCCTTACGCGGGCGGATCTCGGGCCTGTGCCAGCCCACCTACGTGCTCGACATTCCCGGCGGCCACGGCAAGACCCCAATCGGGCCCTGCACTCTCGCCACCGACGAGGACGGCACCGCCCAGGTGCAGGACCATCACGGCCGCTGGCACCCCTACCCTCCGGAGCCGGAGGCGCGCTGACGACCGGGCTGCGGCCTCCCCGCGCAGGTGGTTGACCGGGGCCCGAAAGCAGCCTATCTCACCGCCACCGAAGAGCGGCGCCGGGCCCGGCCACCGGCCTCCACCCGGAGCTGCCAGCCCGTTCGCACGGTCCCTTGGGGGATAGTTTAACGGTAGAACTGCGGACTCTGACTCCGTTAGTCCAGGTTCGAATCCTGGTCCCCCAGCCAATCCTTTTCTTCGAAATCGCCCTGGGACGCCCGAAATCGCGAGGTTTCGGGCCTTCCTCGTGCCCGAACGAGTTCATCTCCCTTTCCGTTTGGACCCCAGAGCCGAATCCGGGAACTGCATAGGGAGCCGGGTTGAGGAACGAGGTCACAGCCGGCTAAGGCGCCTCGCCATGGGAGCTCCCGATCCCCAGAGTCCAGACCGCTTTGCCCCGAAGCCGTCGGGCGGGGTAGGTCTCCATACGTCCGATCGTCGCGTGTGAGGTCGGTGGGGCCTGTAGTCTCCACATGAGCCGGCGTCACATCAGACGATCTCGAAGTCGAGATGAGACAGGGTCGGCTTGCCGCTCAAGGTGGCGAACTGGACAGCCGCCCCGGAGCCGGCTCCATCCGCGTCGTAAAAGAGGTTGCCGGTGTCGGACTCGTACACGATCTGGGCCTTCTTGCCGGTCGCCGCGCCGTCCGCATTGGCTGTGAACTGCGCCTTCTTGAGCGGCGTGCCCGCGTCGGTGCCGGTGCCGAGCCCCTTGAACACGGCGTCGTCGAGGAAGATCTGGTCGTAGGTCGCCTCGAAGTCCGTGATCTTGTCGACGTTCTTCTTCAGCGCCATGTCGAACACGAAGTTGTCCTGGCTGGTTGCACCCTTGCCGCCCGTGAGCGTGTCGTTGCCCGTGCCGCCATAGAGCCAGTCGTTGCCGCCGAGGCCCGACAGCTTGTCCTTCCCGCCCATCCCCCTCAGGGCATCGGCGCCGTCTCCGCCCGTGAGCGTGTCGGCCGCGCTCGTGCCCAGGAGGACCTCGTCCCGGCCCTGGATCGTGAAGGTCACGGTCGCAGCGTCCGTTCGCGTGCCGTCGGTGACCGTATAGGTGAAGGTCTCCGTTCGGGTCTCGCCCCCGATCAGAGCCTCCGCCTTGTCGGCCACATAGCTGTATTGGCCAGTGGCGCCGATCGTGAGCGTCCCATAGGTGCCGGTGACCTGGGTGCTTGTCCCGACGGTCACGCCCTTCACGCTCTCGACCGAGAGGGTGGGGCTGTCGCTGTCGGTGTCGTTGGCGAGGATGTCGCCCGCAACGATTCCATTCTCCACGACGCTGCCGGCATCGTTCTGCGCGACCGGTGCATCGTTCACCGGCGTGACCGTGAGGCGGAACGTGTCGGAGACGCCGGATTGCGAGTCGCTGGCCGTCACCTTCAGATCGAGGGCGCCGGTGAAGGCGAGCGGCGGGGTTCCGGAGAAGGTTCGGGTTTGGGTGTCGAAGGTCAGCCAGGACGGCAGCGCCGCGTCGTCGGCCAGGCTGGCCGCATAGGTGAGGCTCTCGCCCTCCTGATCCGTGAAGGTGCCCGCCGGCACCGCGTAGCTCCAGGCGGTGTCCCCGCTGACGCTCTGGTCCGGGATCTCGTTCGCGACGGCAGGTGCGTCATTGACGGCCGTCACGGTCAGGTTGGCGCTGCTCGTGGCGAAAAGCTCACCATCCGTGACCGTGTAGGAAAAGGTCACCGGCCCGCTGGCGTTCGCAGCCGGCGTGTAGGTCCAGGTGCCGACCCCGGCGCCGACGAGCGTACCTCCGCCCGAGGCGACCGACAGAGCGGAGATCGTCAGCGTTCCCCCCTCGGCGTCCGAGGTGCCCGCCAGCAATCGCGCCGCCGTGATGGTGACCGGCATGTCCTCCGTCCCATCCGGGAGGGTGACGGCCGCTGCCGCAGGCGCATCGTTCACCGGATCGACGGTCAGGCGGAACGTGTCCGAGACTTCGAGGGAGCCATCCGAGGCGATGACCTTCAGCTCGAGAGCGCCGTTGAAGTTTTGGGGCGGTGTGCCCGAGAAGGTGCGGGTGCCGGCGTTGAATTGGAGCCAGGAGGGAAGAGGGGTGCCGTCCGCCCGAGTGGCCGCATAGGACAGAACCGTCCCGGCATCGACGTCCGAGAACGCGTTGCCTGAAACCACAAAACTGATGCTCGCATCTTCCGAAACGGACTGATCGCCGATCACATTCGACAGAACCGGCGCCTCGTTCACGTTCGAAATCGTGAGGACAAAGCTCTGGCTGACGGGCGTCGATCCCGATAGCGAGCTGTCGCTCGCGCCGACCGTCACGGAGTACGTGGTCTTGGTCTCGAAGTTTGCGTTCCCGTTGAACCGAAGTTCGGAGCCGACGATCGTGAAGGCGGTCGCGTCCGCGCCGGTCAGAGACAGTGTCTCCGAACCAAGCGCGTCATCCGTGACCGTGATGTCCGCGACCTTCACGGTCCCGCCGTTCTCCGCCGTCGTCGTCACCGTGTTGGTGAGCGAGAGCGAGGTGGGTGCCTCATTCACGTCCGTCAGATTGATGGTGAGGGTCCGCTCGTCGGAAATCGCCGTTCCGTCGGTGGCGGTGAGCGTTAGGGTATAGCTCTGGGTGCCCTCGTAGTTCAGGATGGCACCGGACTTGACGGTAATCTGGCCGGCGGCGTCGACGGCAAACAGCTCCTGCCCGGTCCCGCCCGTCACCGAGAAACCTGCGACCGTGTCGAGATCGGGGTCGGTCGCCTGCACCGTGCCCACGGGAGCACCCGTCGTGCTGTTCTCCGCGATCGAGAGAGCCGCGGTCGTCGTGATGACCGGGGCACGGTTTATGATGACGAAATTCGAAGGACTGGAACTCCCCGCTCCCTGCACGATCTCGAGCATGCGCGTGCCGTCGGCGTCATGCACCCACAGCTCCGTACCGTTCTGCCCGTCGCTGGCCTGGAAGAAGACCTTGCCTCCCGCCACCGTGATGTTGCTGGGAGCCGAGCCTCCACCCGTCTGCAGATCCGCCACCATCGCGGTGCCGCCTGCCGTGCCGTCGCTCACCCACAGCTCGGCACCACTCGTGCCGTTGTCGGCCTGGAAGTAGACCTTGTCTCCGGCGGACGCGAGGTGGAGCGGAAAGGAGCTGCCTCCGGCCCGGATGTCGGTCACCATCCTGGTGCCGCCGGCGGTGCCGTCGCTCACCCACAGCTCGATGTCGCCGCTGCTGCCAGCAGCCTGGAAGAACACTCTGTCGCCGACCGCCACCAGGCCGTTGTTGATGGTCGGACTTCCCGCTCCCTGCACGATCTCGAGCATGCGCGTGCCGTCGGCATCGTGCACCCACAGCTCCGTACCGTTCTGCCCGTCGCTGGCCTGGAAGAAGACCTTGCCTCCCGCCACCGTGATGTTGCTGGGAGCCGAGCCTCCACCCGTCTGCAGATCCGCCACCATCGCGGTGCCGCCTGCCGTGCCGTCGCTCACCCACAGCTCGGCACCACTCGTGCCGTTGTCGGCCTGGAAGTAGACCTTGTCTCCGGCGGACGCGAGGTGGAGCGGAAAGGAGCTGCCTCCGGCCCGGATGTCGGTCACCATCCTGGTGCCGCCGACGGTGCCGTCGCTCACCCACAGCTCGATGTCGCCGCTGCTATTCGTGGCCGTGAAGAGTGTTGCGGGCATTCAACTGGGGCTCTAGTTTAAGATAAGGATCGCTACTCAGCATAGTCAGCGGCGCTGCTGAAAGGCAGTCGCATTTTTGTCGCAATCGTTGAAAAAGCGGGCTTGTTCTCTACTTGGGGCTGCTGCCAAGGAGGTCTAGCCCATGCTCTATGGGGCGACTGCGCCTGCTGCGGCGCCGCTTCCACATGGTCTCGGCGATGGCGATCGAAGCTGCGGCCAGACACCATCAAGCGTGCTTCTCGTGGCCGGGACGGCCGCGTCTGCTGATGCGGCAGCCGGCCGATCGGCTCACGCCCGGGGGCTATTGCGTCAGGTTGAAGTGGCGCACGATCCGCGCCGCAGCCTCCTCGGGCGCGAGCGTGTCGCTCGCCAGCGTCAGGCAATCCGCGCGCGGCACTCGCGCCATGGTCCAGCGTGCCAGGAAGGCGTTCAGCCCCTCGACCGAGGTCAGCTTGCCGCGCTGTTTCCGGTCCGGGTTGTCCACCCGGCGCGCCGCCTCCTCGGCGGAGCAGCCGAGGAACACGGGCAGGATCTCGCCGCCGTGCCGCTGCACGGTGGCTTCGATCTCCTCGAAGAGCGGGCGGTCCTCCGGTTCGGAATAGCAGGTGGTCGTGACCATCAGCGGGACGCCACCCGCGGCGGCGGCGTCCAGGGCTGCCATCCGGACCTTGTGGACGAGGCTCCAGAAGCCGGGATCGCCGAAGTCGAAGACCGTGCGTGCGAGGTCGATCGCGGCGTGATTGTCGAGCAGCCGCCCCGGCACCTGCCGCAGCAACGCTTTCGCCACGGTCAGCTTCCCGCTCGCGGGCATGCCATGAAGGAAAACGAGCTTCATCGGGAGCCCCGAACCTCCAGTCGTCGGCACCATAGCACAGCATGTGGACCCTGCCCTTGCTTCCGCCCGGAGGGCCGACGGCACCGCCCCATCCGGGAGCCGGGGCTGCGCGGACGGCTTTCACCTGCCGGGTCAAAGGCTTGGCGGTTTGTTGTGCCACGTGTCGTGGCGTGGCAAAGGGGTTTCGGGCTTCGCGGACGGGGCTCGAGGGGCAGGTCATGATTCCGGTCGCGCGCGGCATCAGCATCGACGAGAGCGAGCTCGCGGAGTCCTTCATCCGGGGCTCGGGACCGGGCGGGCAGAACGTCAACAAGGTCGCGACCGCGGTGCAGTTGCGCTTCGACGTCCGCAACTCGCCCTCGTTGCCCGAGGGCGTGAAGGCGCGGCTCGAGCGGCTGGCGGGCAAGCGGCTCACGGGCGACGGAGTCATCGTGATCATGGCCCAGCGCCACCGCACCCAGGAGCGCAACCGCGAGGATGCCGTCGAGCGGCTCGTCGAGCTGATCCGTCAGGCCACGGAGGTGCCGAAGCCCCGGCGCGCCACCAAACCGACCTTCGGCTCCAAGCAGCGGCGCCTGGATTCGAAGACCAAGCGCGGCGACATCAAGCGGACGCGCACCGCCAAGCCCGGCTTCGAGTGAGCAGCATCCGGACGCGCCGCGACGTCTGTCTCGGGAGACGAAACACAGGGCTGAAATTTTTTCGGAACGCCGTGGAACCATGCGCCCCGCCTCTGCGTTGACAGGACATCTCCGACCTACTGCCCCCACGGGTCGGCGACTTTAGAACCCCTCCCGGCGAGACCCTGGAGGGGTTTTTCTTTGCCATGGGCGGCGACTCCCGCCAGTCGTGGCAGGCCCCGTCCCGAGCGGACGACGGGCGATGCCGGTCAGGAGCGGGTGTAGATCACGACCACGCGCCCTTTGCGCAACTGAAGGATCCGCATGCGCCCGAGCGCAGGCTGGGCCGCGGCTGCGCCGCTTGCTGCCGTCGTGGGAGCGGCTGACCTGGGGCCCGGTGCCGCTGCGGCCCCCGCGAATCCGGCGAGCGGGCCGAGACGCCGCCGCGTCCGGGAAGAGACCGTCGGCGCATCCGGAAGCGCCTCCGCGACTGGCCTCGGCGGCTCCGCAGCCTCGCCGGTGTCGCCACGCCGGGACCCGGCAGGCGCGGCCTCGACCGGGACGGGTGCGGCGAGGCGGACCGAGGCAGGCGTCGGTAACCGGCGCTGCGCCTCGTCCGGCCAGGAAGCCGCCGGCAAGACGGTCTCGGGGCCGCGCTCCGGCACCGGGCCCTCCGACGCGGGCGGGGGATCGCTCCAGACCCTCCGGGCCTCGCCGGCCTGAACCGCCAGGCCCGAAAGCCCAAGGATGGCAGCCGCCCATACAATTCGTCCCGGCACCGGCTCGTCTCCGTTCTTGCCTACGAGAACGCGCCGGGGCGGTATTGCGGTTCCGGTCTGCGCGGCGGATCCGACGTGGCGGCGCACAGCCGCGGGTGCCGCTCTCGGGTGCGGGCGGGCCGGCCACAGCTTGGCCGGAACGGGCGCCCGGCCTTGGAGTTGCCTCTGGGGCCGCCCCGGCATGTGTCCGGGCGGCCGGGCGATGCCGCAACGACAGGAGCCGACGATGGGCGAAGACAGGTGGAGAGACGACCGGAACCGCGATCCCTTGCGCAGCGGACCGGCCTATGGCCGCGGAACGGATTACCGGGGCGACGGGACGATCGCGCGCCGGGGCTTCGGCACCGAGCGCGCTGGCTACGATCCCTCCGCCCATGACGGGCACCGGGGCCGTTCCCAGGAGGAAGGGCGCGAGCGCTCCGGCGACCCCTACCCCGGCGGGTATCGCTCTGCGAGCGGGTTTGGCGACCGTCACCGCGGCGGCGCCTATGGCAGCGACTATCGCGGCGGCGGCACGGCGGGCGGGCGGCACGACCGCGGCTACGGCGCGGGGAGCGATGGCCGGTCCTACGAGGACTACGACCGCGGCTCCGACCGGTCCGAGCACGTCCTCGGACCCGACGATTTCGAGACCCCCGGCTACGGCGAATGGGGCATGCCGGCCCGCCGCCGCCACGATGATCCCGACCGCGACGCGGCGCACCGATCCGGCGAGGACCGCGGCTTCTGGCAGGCCGCGGCCGAAGAGGTGAGTTCCTGGTTCGGCGGCGACGAAGCGGACCGGAGCACCGGCGAGGCCGAGCGGCCGAACCACCGCGGGCGCGGCCCGAAAGGTTACACCCGCTCCGATGAACGCATCCGCGAGGACGTCTGCGAGCGCCTCACCCACGACGCCTACGTGGATGCCTCCGACATCGAGATCAGCGTGGCGAATCGCGAGGTGACGCTCTCGGGCTTCGTCGACAGCCGCGAGGCCAAGCGGCGGGCCGAGGATATCGCCGACCATGTGTCGGGCGTCGCGCATGTGCAGAACAACCTGCGCGTCCGCCAGGCCGGCATGGGCTCAGGATCAGACGGCCAGGACGGTGCGACGAGCGGCGGCGGGATGTCCCCGGCCGCAGCGTCGGACATCATGGGCGGCGCCCCGGGTGCGGGCGGCACCGGCGTCGAGGTGAGCCGCTCGGAAGGGACGGGGTCGCGCCGGAGGGGCGGCGGAGCCTGACGATCCCATCCGCAAACTTCGGGAGGCGCTCTGCCGGGGCGCCTCCTCTCGCGATCGGCGGCCGGCGCGAAGGCAGATCGCGCAGGCCGCCGCCGTGTCGCAGATTAGAATCCCTCCAGTCGGCGGCCAGTTTAGAAACAATCTAAATTATTGATTTCACACGCATTTTTCTTGACCTCCCCGCGATGCTCGTGATCTTTCGCCCTCGTTGCACCCGCAACGAGCCCGACAGGGGCCTTGAACCCTTGCTGGAACACGAGGAATTCATGCCGACGATCGCTTTCGGACGCCGCACCGTGCTCGGCGTCATCCTGGCCGGCGCCGCCTGCGGCGCGGTGCTGCCTGCCAACGCTCAAGGGGCCGTGAACGTCTACACCAACCGCGAGCCCGGCCTTTATTCGGCGACGCTCGACGCCTTCACGAAGGCGACCGGGATCAAGGTCAACGCGATCTTCTCCGAGCAGGGCTTGGCCGAGCGCATCAAGGCGGAGGGCGAGAACAGCCCCGCCGACGTGCTGATCACGGTCGATATCGGCCGGCTCCAAGAGGCCGTGGACCTCGGCATCACGCAATCCGTGCGCTCCGAGGTGCTCGCCGAGGCGATCCCCGCCTCCTTCCGCGACCCGAACGGCCACTGGTTCGGTCTCTCGCTTCGTGCCCGCACGGTCTATGCCTCCAAGGACCGGGTGAAGCAGGACGCGATCACCTACGAGGATCTCGCGGATCCGAAGTGGAAGGGCAAGATCTGCACCCGCTCGTTCCAGCACCAGTACAACATCGCTCTCACCGCCGCGATGATCGTCAAGAACGGCGAGGCCAAGACCGAGGAATGGCTCAAGGGCGTGAAGGCGAACCTCGCCAAGCGGCCCTCCGGCGGCGACCGCGACGTCGCCAAGGACATCGCAGCCGGCGTCTGCGACATCGGCCTGGGCAACCAGTACTATGTCGGCCTGATGACCAACGGCACCAATGCGGACCAGAAGAAGTGGGCCGAGGCCATGAAGGTCATCCTCCCGACCTTCCAGAACGGCGGCACGCACATCAACGTCTCGGGCATCGTGATGGCCAAGAACGCGCCGAACCGCGACAACGCCCTCAAGCTCATGGAGTACATGACGACCCCGGAGGCGCAGCGCGTCTTCGCCGACGTCAACTACGAGTACCCGGTCCGCAAGGGCGTCGAGATCAACCCGCTCGTGCGGTCCTTCGGCGAGTTGAAGGCCGACCCGATGGCCGTCGCCGACGTCGCCAAGGCCCGCGCCAAGGCGAGCGAGCTCGTCGACAAGGTCGGCTTCGACCGCTGAGCATCGATCCCGCCCCCGGCGGGAATCCATCCTTCGATTGGAGGCAGGCTGAACCCCTGGGGTCCAGCCTGCTTCATGCGTTCAGGGCTCTCGGACCGTGGCCACCACGACCCTCGCCTTCAGTCCCGCCGCCCACGCCCGACGGCGCTGGTTCGGCAGCGCGCCCCTGTGGTCGATCGGCGTGGTGCTCGGCGTCGGCGTGCTGGTGCTGGCCCCGCTCGCTTCGCTCCTCACGATCGCGACTGCGGGCGACCTCACCCTGTGGACCCGGCTCGTCGCCGACGTGCTCCCCTCCGCGCTCGCCGACACGGTGCTGCTGCTCGGCGGCGTCGCGGTCGTCGCGGGCGCGATCGGCATCGGCACCGCCTGGCTCGTGACCGCGCATAGCTTCCTGGGCCGCGACGGCTTCGCCTGGCTCCTGCCCCTGCCGCTCGCGGTGCCGACCTACATCACGGCCTACGTCTACGTGGAGGTGTTCGACGCGGCAGGGCCGGTCCAGACGGGCTTGCGCGGCCTGTTCGGCTGGACCTCGCGCGGCGATTACTGGTTCCCGGAAGTGCGCTCCCTGCCGGGCTGCATCCTCGTGATGTCGCTGGTGCTCTACCCATACGTCTACATCGCGGCACGGGCGATGTTCCTGACCCAAAGCGCCTCGATGCTGGAAGTGGCGCGCACCCTCGGGGCGTCGCGGGGCGAGCTCTTCCGCACGGTAGCGGTCCCCCTCGCCCGTCCCGCCCTGGCGGTCGGCCTGTCGCTCGCCCTGCTCGAAGCCCTTAACGACATCGGCGCGAGCGAGTATCTCGGCGTGCGCACGCTCACGGTCTCGGTCTTCACCACCTGGCTCAACCGCGGCAGCCTGGCCGGCGCGGCGCAGATCGCCTGCGTGATGCTTGCCTTCGTGATCGCGCTCATCGCGGTCGAGCGCCACGGCCGCCGCGACCGGCGCTATGCGGTCTCGGCGCGGCGCCACCGGGTCACGCAGCCGGTGCCGCTGCCGGGCGCGAGCGCCTGGCTCGCCGCACTGGCCTGCGGGCTGCCGATCGTCCTCGGCTTCGGCCTGCCCGCGGGGTTCCTGGTCCGCGAGGTCGCCGAGCGCGGGCTCCTCGACCAGATCGACGGCACGTTCCTCGCCCACCTCGGCACGACGATCCAGCTCTCGCTCGGTGCCACGCTCGTGACCCTTCTCCTTGGCATCGTGGTCGTGACGGCATCGCGGCTCGCCCGGACCGGGCTCACGCGCTCGGGGCTCGCGGTTGCCGGCCTCGGCTATGCGGTGCCCGGCACCGTGCTGGCGCTCGGGCTGCTTGCGCCCTATGCGGGGGTCGACAACGCCCTCAACACGGTTTGGCGTTCGCTCACGGGCGAGCGGCTCGGCCTCGTGCTGATGGGATCCGCGGCCGCGATCGTGATCGCCTATACGATCCGCTTCCTGCCGATCGCCACCGGCTCGCTGGCCGCCGGGCTCGACCGGGTTTCGGTCGGCCTCGAGGACGCGGCGCGCACCCTCGGCGCCCGGCCGCGCGAGCTCGTGCTCGGCGTTCAACTGCCGCTCCTGCGCCCGGCGCTCGCCAGCGCCGCGCTCCTGGTGTTCGTCGATTGCATGAAGGAGCTGCCCGCGACCCTCTTGCTGCGGCCGCTCAACACCGAGACCCTCGCGACCCTCGTCTACGGCCACGCCTCCCGCGGCGCCTTCGAAGACGGCTCGCTTGCCGCCCTCGTGATCGTGCTCGTCGGCGTCTGGCCGGTGATCCTGCTCACCCGGACGGCGGAGCGTCGCTTCGAGGCGCGCTCGACGGGGTAGCGTTCTCGAGGAGAAGCTCCGGCACAGGGCCTGCGCGCCCCCCTCTCCCCTCGAGGGAGAGGGTGGCCCCTGCGTGAGCAGGGGTCGGGAGAGGGGGAGGGCCGCCCTCCTTGTCTGCCGAAAGGATCGCTCCGCGAGCGCTCCTGGCGGAGCGCCCCCCCTCTCCCGACCCTCGCTGACGCGAGGGCCACCCTCCCCCTCGAGGGGGGAGGGGAAGCCCGGCCTACTCCGCGGCCTGGGCCTGCCGCTCGCCGATGGCGACGCGGAAGTCCGCTTCCGTCTTGGCCTTGATCTCCTCGACCGACACGCCCTCGGCGAGCTCGATCAGGGCCATGCCGCCGTTGCCCTTCTTGTCGATCGTGAACACGCCGAGATCGGTGATCACCATGTCGACCACGCCGGCGCCGGTGAGCGGGAGCGTGCAGGCCTTGAGGAGCTTCGGCTCTTCCGAGCCGTCCTTGGCCTTGGCGACGTGCTCCATCACGACCACGACCTTCTTGACGCCGGCGACGAGGTCCATGGCGCCGCCCATGCCCTTCACCATCTTGCCCGGGATCATCCAGTTGGCGAGGTCGCCGTTCTGCGCCACCTGCATGGCGCCCAGGATCGACAGGTCGATGTGGCCGCCGCGGATCATCCCGAAGGAATCCGCCGACGAGAAATAGCTCGTGGTCGGCAGTTCCGTGATGGTCTGCTTGCCGGCGTTGATGAGGTCCGGATCCTCCTCGCCCTCGTACGGGAACGGGCCCATTCCGAGCATGCCGTTCTCGGATTGGAGCTGCACGATCATGCCGGCGGGGATGTAGTTCGACACCAGCGTCGGGATGCCGATGCCGAGGTTCACGTAATAGCCGTCGCGCAGTTCCTTCGCGGCGCGGGCGGCCATCTCTTCACGGGTCCAAGGCATGAAAGCCTCCTCTAGAGTCTCGATGGATTCAACGGAGATCGGGCCCGAACCGGCAGAAAGGACCTGGCGGCCATTTCTTCACGGGTCCAAGCCATTGGTCGGTCTCCTCTCAGGCCGCTTCGCGCTTGCGCACGGTGCGCTGTTCGATGCGCTTCGCCGGGTTCTTCACGTGCACGAGGCGCTTCACGAAGATGCCGGGGGTATGGATGTGGTCGGGGTCGATGGTGCCGGCCTCGACGAGGTTCTCGACCTCGGCGACCGTGAAGCGCGAGGCGGTCGCCATCATGGGATTGAAGTTGCGCGCGGTCTTCCGGTAGACGAGGTTGCCTTCCGTGTCGCCCGTATGGGCGTGCACGATCGAGATATCGGCGAAGAGGCCGCGCTCCATCACGTAGAGCTCGCCGTCGAACTCGCGCACTTCCTTGCCCTCGGCGATGATCGTGCCGACGCCGGTCTTGGTGAAGAAGGCCGGAATGCCGGCGCCGCCCGCGCGGATGCGCTCGGCAAGCGTGCCCTGCGGGTTGAACTCGAGCTCGAGCTCGCCCGAGAGGTACTGCTGGGCGAAAAGCTTGTTCTCGCCGACGTAGGAGCTGATCATCTTGCGGATCTGCCGGGTCTCGAGCAGGAGCCCCAGGCCGGCGCCGTCCACACCCGCGTTGTTGGAGATGAAGGTCAGGCCCTTGGCGCCCGAATCGCGGATCGCCAAGATCAGGGTCTCAGGGATGCCGCACAGCCCGAAGCCCCCGCACATGATCGTCATGCCGTCCTTGATGCGCTCGGCCAAAGCCTCCCGAGCGTCAGAATAAACCTTGCTCATCCGTTCCCTCGTGGGGTTTCCCGATGCATCGCAACGCGTGGACGCAGGAAGCGGCAGCGTCGATGCCGATTGCGCTTCTCTAGAGCGCCGGGCGGTTCCGGCGCAAGGCGCCGCGCGGCGCCGGGCTGCACGTCCCTGCCTCCCCGTCCCTGCCTCGCCGTCGCGTAGGGGTCCGGGAGCCGGGCCGCGTCGCCCTCACCCGGACCGGACCCGTCGCGGGGCGGCCTCATTTTAGACAAGCCGATCGGATGGATGTAAGACCTTGCAAGCGCGGCCGTTCGCCCCGCTGGCCGCTCCCTGCTCCCCTCGCCCGAGGGACCGGCGGGGACGGTCGATCGCCAGCTCCGTGATGTCCCGCCGCGTCGTCCTCGCCTTCGCTCTTCTCGGCCTCGCGCTGCTGGCGGCCGCCGTCGCCCCGTGGACGCTGTCGCCGGGGGGCTTCGCGGCTGCGGTCGCGCAGCACCTCAAGGAGGATTACGGCCTCGCCTTCCAGGTGCACGGCCGGAGCACGATCGCGCTCCTGCCGATGCCGCGGGTCAAGTTCCAGGACGTGACGATCCGCTCGCCCGAGGGCGCCGTCCTGGCCGAGGGCGGCACCCTGCGCGGCCAGCTCGAGCTGCTCCCGCTCCTCCTCGGCCAGGCCGAGCTCGCGGAGGTGTCGCTCACGGATTCGCGCATCACCGTCGCGGTCCCGGCTGCCGGCCTCGTCGAGAGCAGCCTCGCCGCCTTCCTGCGCACCCATGGACCGGGCCGGGCCCGCGACCTGCCGCACGTGCGGCGCGTGCGCCTCGTGAACTCTTCAATCCGCTTCCCCGGCGGCACCCCTCCCGTGGACAGCGCCACCCTCACCCTCGACTGGCCGGACCCGGACGGGCCGCTCCAGGGCAGCGGCACCCTGAGCTGGAACGGCGACACCGTCGAAGTGACCCGATTCGCCCTCGATCCCGCCGCGATCGCAGCGGGCCGGCTGAGCCCCTTCGCGGCAGCCGTAGGCGCGCCGGCGGCGCAGTTCACCGTCGCGGGCGAGGTCCAGCCCGGCCCGGAGCTGCGCTTTACCGGCCACAGCACGGTCCAGGCCCATTCGGTGCGCGACCTGTCGCGCTGGACCGGGATCGCGTTCCCGCTGGGCAACCTCCTCCAGGCCGCCGCCATCGAAGGCGACTTCACGGCGGACCGGCGCCGGATCTCCTGGCCCTCCGTCCGCGTGATCTTCGGGGCAGACCGCCTCGAGGGAACCCTGGCGATGCGCTTCGACGGGGAGCGCCCGGCCGTGACCGGGACCCTCGCGGCGGGCCGCCTCACCCTCTCCGATCTCCTGGCGCCGTTCGGCCAGGCCAGAACGGCCTCGGGGCTCTGGAGCGGCGACGAGGTCTCGCTCCTGCCCATGACGGGTGCCGATCTCGACCTGCGGGTGTCGGCCAGCGACGCCCGCGTCGGCGGCCTGAGCCTCGGCGAGATGGCCGCCAGCGTGATGGTCCGCCCTGGGCGGATCGAGGCCGCGATCGGGCGCGCGACCCTCAACGGCGGCACCCTGAAGGGCCGCATGGCCCTGGCCGCGGTCGAGGGCGGCGGGCTCGACCTCAAGCTTCAATGCACCTTCGGGGGCGTCGACCTCGGAGCGTTCCTCACGGACGCGCGCCGGCCGCGCTGGATCACCGGGTCGGCCCAGGGCCAGTTCGCACTCGAGGGCACCGGCACCACGCCGGCCGACATCGTGCGCCAGAGCCACGGCCGTACGAACCTGACCGTGAAACAGGGCGAGCTCGTCGGCATCGCGCTCAACGACGCCCTCAGGCGCCTGGAGAAGCGGCCCCTCCTCGCCTTCCTGGACTGGCGCGGCGGACGCACGCCCTTCGACGAGGCGCATGTGCACCTCAACATCGGCGCGGGACTCGGCGAGATCACCGAAGGCGCGGTCCTGGCCCCGAAGCTGCGCGCGATCCTGCAGGGGCGGGTGTCCCTCATCGACCGCGACGTGGCGGTCCGCGCCCATGTGGATGCGGTGCCGGCCGAGGCGGACGCCTCCTTCCTGGTGCTTGACGTGCTCGGCGGCTGGGACGCGATCTCGGTAGTGCCGGACGCCCGTTCGCTCATCGAGCGCTCCGGCGCCGCCAAGCCCCTCTTCGGCCGCGAGCGCCTCCAGGCTCCCGCCGCGCAAGGCGCTGCGGCGGCACCCCTCGCCCAGTAGGCGCCGCTCCACCGTTCTTCTAATGCGCGTTGCGCCGCGAGCGCATGGCGGAGCGCTTGCTGACGAGCGTCGCGCCCGTGACCCCGACGGCCACGATCCCGATCAGGATCGTCGAGGCCGCGTTGATCTCCGGCGTCACCCCGAGCCGCACCTGGCTGTAGATCCGCATCGGCAGGGTGGTGGCGCCCGGGCCCGAGGTGAAGCTCGCGATCACCAGGTCGTCGAGGGACAGCGTGAAGGCGAGGAGGAATCCCGCTGCGATCGCGGGGGCGATCAGGGGCAGGGTGACGAAGAGGAAGGTACGCACCGGCGTGGCGCCAAGGTCCATGGCGGCCTCCTCGAGCGAGCGGTCGAAGCCGACAAGGCGGGCCTGCACCACTACGGTCACGAAGCACATCGTGAGCGTTGTGTGGGCGAGGGTTACGGTCCAGAAGCCGCGGTCGAAGCCGATGGAGACGAAGAACAGGAGGAGCGACAGCCCCGTGATGACCTCCGGCATGACCATCGGGGCATAGACCATGCCGGTGAACAGCGCCCGGCCGCGGAAACGCCCGTAGCGGGTGAGCGCGACCGCGGCGAGGGTCCCCAGCACCGTCGCGAGGGTCGCCGAGAGGAGCGCGATCCGCAAGGTGACCCAGGCGGCCTCCATGAGGGGCTCGTTGCGCAGGAGCGCCCCATACCACTGGGTCGAGAATCCGCCCCACACCGTCACGAGCCGCGACGCGTTGAAGGAGTACAGCACGAGCAGCAGGATCGGGAGGTAGAGGAACGCGAGGCCGAGCGTCAGGCTCGTGGCGTTGAACCAGGTGAAGCGGCGGTTCATCGGCGCCCCTCCGGAGCGGCCGAGGAGCAGGCTGACCGGAGCCTCACGGCCGCGCCTCCAGGCGCCGGGCCTCCACGTCGCGGTAGATCACGATCGGGACCACCAGGATCACGAGCAGCACGACCGCGACCGCGGAGGCGAGCGGCCAGTCGCGGTTGGAGAAGAACTCGCTCCACAGGCTGCGCCCGATCATCAGGGTCTCGGAGCCGCCGAGAAGGTCCGGGATCACGAACTCCCCGACCGCCGGAATGAAGCAGAGGAGCGAGCCCGCGACGATGCCGGGCCAGGCGAGCGGCACCGTGATGCTCCAGAACGTGCGCCAGGGCGGCGAGCCGAGGTCGAGGGCAGCCTCGATCAGGCGGTAATCCTGCTTCTCCAGGGTGGCGTAGAGCGGCAGCACCATGAAGGGGAGGTAGGCGTATACGATCCCGACGAAGACCGCCGTCTCGGTGTTGAGGATCGCGAGCGGCTCCTCGATCAGGCCCAGAGCCGCGAGCGCCTGGTTGAGCAGGCCCTCGGAGCGCAGGATGCCGATCCAGGCGTAGACCCGGATCAGGAAGCTCGTCCAGAACGGCAGGATCACGAGCGCCACGAGAACGGGCCGCCAGCGTTCCGGCGCCCGCGCCATCGCGTAGGCAACCGGGAAGCCGATGACGAGGAGGAGCAGCGTCGAGATCGCCGCGATCCGCACGGACGACAGGGCTGCGCTCCAATAGAGATCGTCCGAGAAGAGGGTCCGGTAGTTCTCGAGGTCGAGCGCCGCGAAGAACTCCGCCCATTCGCTCCACCGGAAGACCGGCACGTAAGGGGGCTGCGCGGTCGCCGGGTCCGAAAGGCTGATCTTCAGAACGATCCCGAACGGGACGAGGAAGAACAGGGCGAGCCACAGGAAGGGGAGCGCCGGGACGATCCGGCTCAAGGTGCGTTGCAGGCAGGCATGGACCGGCATCGCCTCAAGCCGTCAGGATCACGGCCGCGTCCGGCGCGAAGGTGAGGTGGACGGGCTCCTCCCAGGTGATCGGGTGCTCGACGAAGCGGGTCGCATTGGCGGAGGAGACCCGCAGGATCGCGCCCGTGGCGAGCTTCACCCGGTAGACCGTCCAGTCGCCGAGATAGCCGATGTCCCAGACCTCGCCCTCGACCGCGTTGGCGAGGCCCTCGGGGGCCGGCCCGTGGCGGATGCGCATCTTCTCGGGCCGCACCGCGACTGCGACCCCCTGGCCGGTCTCCAGCACCTCGTCGGGATCGTCGATCAGGAGCGGGGCGGCGGCGGCAGGCGTGGCGATGCGCCAGAGCCCGTCCTCGCGCCCCGAGACCTGGCCCTCGAGAATGTTCACGTCGCCCACGAACTCGGCGATGAAACGGGTCTTCGGCTGCTCGTAGATCTCGCCCGGGGTCGCGACCTGGACGAGGCGACCCTGGTCCATGACCCCGATGCGGTCTGCCATGGTCATGGCCTCCTCCTGGTCGTGGGTGACGACCAGGAAGGTGGTTCCGAGCTCCTGCTGCAGGTCCATGAGCTCGAACTGGGTCTCCTCGCGCAGCTTCTTGTCCAGCGCCCCGAGGGGCTCGTCGAGGAGGAGCACCTTCGGGCGCTTGGCGAGCGCCCGGGCGAGGGCCACCCGCTGGCGCTGGCCGCCGGAGAGCTGGTCGGGCCTGCGCCGCGCGAGCGGCGTGAGCTGGACGAGGCGCAGCATCTCCTCGACGCGCGCCGCGATCTCGTCCTTCGGGATCCGGTCCTGCTTGAGCCCGAAGGCGATGTTGCGCTCAACGCTCATGTGGGGAAAGAGCGCGTAGGACTGGAACATCATGTTGACGGGCCGGCGGTACGGCGGCACGCCGGCGAGGTCCCGGCCCGCAAGCGTCACGCGGCCGGCGCTCGGCTCCTCGAACCCGGCCAACATGCGCATCAGCGTGGTCTTGCCGCAGCCGGAGGGCCCCAGAAGGCAGAAAAACTCGCGCTCGAAGATGTCCAGCGAGAGATCCTGCACTGCCACCGTGTCGCCGAAGCGCTTCGAAACCGCGTCGAAGCGGATCAGCGGCGTCGCGGCCGGATCGGTCCAGGGCGCGAAGGAGCGGCGGACGGCCCCGATCGCGGGGCGGGAGCGCAGCGGCGTGTTCAAGATATAGGGGATCTCCCTCGGCGGTTTCGCGTGCGCTTATCGAATGTCCGACCCTCGGCGCAAGCCGGATGAACCGTCCGCCGCGTCCCGGCCGACCCCGGGCGTCAGGCGTCCTCGCGCAGGGCCTCGGCGACTCGGTCCTGCAGCACGTGGGGCTGCTTGAGGACGAGGGCGCCGCGGGTGCGCTCCACCAGGCCCTCTTGGCTCATCATGGTGAATTCCCGCGTGACCTGCTCGCGGCGGCAGCCGATGCGGGCGGCCAGGATGTGGTGATAGGGCGGCGGCGAGACGATGCGCTCGCCGTTGCTGTTCGAACGGGGCACGGACAGGCGCAGGAGTTCGGAATAGAGCCGGTGGCGCAGGTCGAGCACCGTCTGCTCCATGAGGCGCCCATTGAGCTCCCGGATGCGGGCGGTGAGGAGCTTGAACAGGCGCTCGCTGACGACCTGCGAGGAATAGACGAGCTCCCGGAACACGGCGGCGGACATCACGCAGCACTCGCCGCGGGTCAGCGCCGTCACGTTGGCGGAGCGCTTCACCCCGTCGATGGCCGAGAGTTCGCCGAACATCTGCCCGGCGCGCATCTCATTCAGGATCACCTCCTTGCCCGAGGGGGTGCGGATCAGGATGCGCACCTCGCCGGCCAGGATGAAATAGACGTCCGACGAGGGGTCGTCGAAGTCCACCAGAATCTCGTCGGGTTCGAAACGCCGCCAGTTCGCCCGGGCCTCGAACGGCGCCAGATCGAGCGCGACGTCCTTGAACAGCGAAATGCCGGCAAGGCGCCCCACCATGGTACTCGTCCCCCTTTGACACGCGCAGCGTCCCGACCGGCCCTTCGGGCCTGTCGATCAGGAGCGTGCTTTTCCGGTTCCCATCGTCGGACGGGAGCGGACGGGGGGTCAAGGCCCATTGCGCCGCAGGCGGTGGATGACGGCTGCATGGTTTATTTGGCTGAGCAGACCACAGGCGGTGGGTGACGGCTCGATGACTCGTATGGTCGAGCAGACCGATCGCGGAGTTCTCAGCGCATCTGCAGCCGCTCGGTCGCCGCGACCTTGCCGTCCGGGGCGAGGATATAGAGGAGCACCTGGCGCGCGCTGCGGTCGAGGTCGAGCAGGGCCTCGGCCCGCACCGCGGTCACGATTGCGGCGCAGGCGCCCTCCCCCTGGCGCTCCAGGCGGGCCGTGACGGCGGCGCTCCCCGGAACGGGCGCGAGCCCGTCCGGCGCGCCGGCCCGGATCGACCCGATCCGGATGCAGGCATCGGTGGCCTGGGCCACCGCCTCGACCCGCACGCGCCCGTCCGGCTGGCGGTAGGCGTGGCTTCCCGGGTGATGAGCGGCGGCCGGACCCATAGCGCCGAGCGCCGCGGCGAGAATGACGGATCGGAAGAGGTGCGGCCGTGCCGACATGGGGGTGTCCCTTACGGAAGGTCCGACCCATAGCGGCGCGGAGCCGGCTGCGCCGCATGACCCCTGGTCGCAGCCAAGCCGCCCGATGTGGTCCGGGCCGCCTTGCCAGCGTCCGCGGCTCGGGCCAAAACGCGCCCCATGCTGCACGCCAACGACATCACCTACCGGATCGGAGAGCGCGTCCTCCTCGACCACACCTCCTTCGCGATCCCGACCGGAGCGCGCGTGGGCCTCGTGGGGCGCAACGGCACCGGCAAGACGACCCTGTTCCGCATCATCCGCGGCGAGCTCGGCACCGAGAGCGGCAGCATCACCCTGCCGCGCCAGGCGCGCGTCGGCACGGTGGCCCAGGAGGCGCCGGGTGGCCCTGAGAGCCTCATCGAGGTGGTGCTCTCCGCCGACACGGAGCGCAGCCGCCTCCTCTCCGAGGCCGAGGCCGCTGACGGCTTCCGCCGCGCCGAGATCGAGACGCGACTGACCGACATCGGCGCCCATTCGGCGCCCGCGCGGGCGGCCGCGATCCTGCACGGCCTCGGATTCGACGCCGAGGCGCAGGCGCGCGCGTGCTCCGAGTTCTCGGGCGGCTGGCGCATGCGCGTCGCGCTCGCGGCCGTGCTCTTCACCGAGCCCGACATCCTGCTGCTGGACGAGCCCACGAACTACCTCGACCTCGAAGGCACGCTCTGGCTCTACGACTATCTCGCACGCTATCCCCACACGGTCGTGATCATCAGCCACGACCGGGAGCTCCTCGACACCTGCGTGGACCACATCCTGCACCTCGACCGGGGTAAGCTCACGATCTACCGCGGCGGCTACACCTCGTTCGCGCGCCAGCTCGCCGAAAAGCGCGAGCTCACCGCCAAGATGCGCGAGAAGCAGGAGGCGGAGAGGAAGCACCTCCAGGCTTTCGTGGACCGCTTCAAGGCCAAGGCCTCCAAGGCCCGACAGGCGCAGTCGCGGGTGAAAAGGCTCGCCAAGATGGAGCCGATCGCGGCGCTCGACGAGGACGAGGCGCTCGCCTTCTCGCTGCCGGGGCCCGAGCGCGTCCTCCCCCCTCCGCTGCTCGCCCTGGAGAGCGTCGGCGTCGGCTACGGCGAGCGGATCGTGCTCGACCGTCTCAGCCTCTCGATTCAGCCCGACGACCGGATCGCGCTCCTCGGCTCCAACGGCAACGGCAAGTCGACATTCTGCAAGCTCGTGGGCGGGCGGCTCGATCCGCTCAAAGGCGAGGTGAAGCGCTCGTCCAAGATGGAGGTCGCCTATTTCGCCCAGCACCAGCTCGACGAGCTGAACCCCCGCGGCAGCGCCTTCGATCATATCGCCGCGCGCATGCCGGACGCACCGGTCGCCAGAACCCGGGCCAAGGCCGCGCAGTTCGGGTTCCCGGGCTCCAAGGCCGACACGCCGGTGTCGCAGCTCTCCGGCGGCGAGAAGGCGCGGCTCCTCATGGGGCTCGCGGCCTTCAACGGCCCTCACCTCCTCATCCTCGACGAGCCCACGAACCACCTCGACATCGACAGCCGCCAGGCCCTCATGGAGGCCATCAACGACTATACCGGCGCCGTGATCCTGGTGAGCCACGACCGCTTCCTGATCGAGGCCTGCGCGGACCGGCTCTGGCTCGTGGGCGGCGGGACCGTGAAGGCCTTCGACGGCGACATGGACGATTACCGGTCGCTCGTGCTCTCGGGCGACCTCGACCCGGCCGGACGCGAGGACAGGAGTAGCCCGGCTGGGCCCTCGCGAACGGACGAGCGGCGCGCGGCGGCCGAAAGGCGGGTCGCGCTCGCCCCCCTGCGCAAGCGCCTGGAAGCCCTGGAGGCCCGGATGACCAAGCTCTCCGACGTCATCGCCAAGGTCGACGCGGCGCTCGGCGACGGCAGCGCCTTCCAGAAGGACCCCGCCAAGGCGAGCGAACTCGCCCGGATGCGCGCGGAAGCCGCGGCGGCGCTCTCCGGAGCCGAGGAGGAGTGGCTGACGTTGAGCGGCGAGATCGAGGCGGCGGGCGCGTAGCGGTTCGTCAGCGCACGATCCGGTCGAGGCGGTTGTCGACGAAGAAATAGAGTTCGCGGCCTCCGGGCTCGGCATAGAGCACCTGCACCTCGCGCTGGCCGCGTCCGCTCTCGCCGACGAGCACGTCGGTCGGCGCCTTGCCCTTCAGGCGCACGAGCTCGCACTCGCCGATCCCAGGCGCGATTGCGGCAGCGGCAGCGGACACCGGGCCCGTGCAGGCTCCGTCCGGCCCGAGAACCGGGCCGATATAGGCCGGCGCCGCGAGACGAACGGCCGGCGGAGCGACCGCCGCGACCGGGACGGGCTCGGGGCGCGGGCCGCAGCCCACGAGGGCTGCCGCCACCAGACCGAGCGGGATCAGGCGCATCGTATTCCCCCGCGATCAAGGCGCGCCCGCGCGGGCGCCGAGCGCCTCGTCGTAGAGGCGCCGCACGTCGTCCCGGAACGCCCGGCGGGACTCCGCCCGCGAGTAGAACATGTGGCCGCCGGGATAGACCTTGAGGCTCGCGCGGGGCTCGGGCCCGAAATCGGGAAGCTGGTCGAGGAGGAGCTGGCTCGCGAAGTAGGGCGTCACGAGGTCGGTGAAGCCGTGGGTGATCAGGACCCTCAGGCGCGCATCGAGCGCCAGCACGGATTTGAGCTCGCTCACGCTCTCGGGCTGGCCGCGGCCGTTGCCCCAGCGCCAAGACCCGTTGACCGAGCCGTTGAGGAGCTCGTAGCGCTGGCCTTCGACCTTGTAGTTCAAGGTGCGCTGGAGGTGGTCGAGGATCGCGCTCGTGAGCGGCGCCGTCATGGCGGTGAGCACCGGGTCGTCGAAGCGCGGCATCGCAGAGGTGGGCTCGGGGTCGAAGGAGGCGACGCCGGTGTCGTAGGCGCTCACCACCTCGCCCTTGGCGCGTCTCGCCTCGCGCTGATAGGTCGACATGTCGACCCGCCCGGCGAGGCGCCGGACCAGGGCCGGGTCGAGGCCGGTGAACTCGGCGACGCGGGCGCTCGCGCGCTCGACCGCCCCCTTGTCCTTGAGGCCGCGCATGAGGTCCGTGAGGTACTCGCCCGACGCGTAGGCCTCCACGGTGCGAAGCGTCTCCCGCGACACCGGTCCCCGTGCCTCCGCGGCACCCGCGGCGAGCGACGGCAGGCGTGTGACGTGCACCCAGGGCGCGTAGGCGGGCTGCTGAAACCAGCCGAAATCGAGCACAGGCGAGACCAGCACGAGGCCGCTCAGGCCGACCCCTTGGTCTTCCTGGAGCTTCGCGGCGATCGGTGGCCCGCGGAAGCCGCCGTAGCTCTCGCCCGCGAAGAATTTCGGCGAGACGAGGCGGTCCTTCTCTTTCAGCCAGCGCGTCACGATGGCGGCCAGCATGTCGACGTCGCCGTCGACCGAGTAGAAGCGCTGGCGCGCGTCGTCCCCACCTGCGACCCGGCTGTAGCCCGTGCCCGGCGGATCGATGAAGACGAGGTCGGTGAAATCGAGCCAGGTCTCGCCGTTCGGCACCAGCGCGGGCGGCGCCGAGGGGCTGATCGTCGGGCCGTCGAGGGGCAGCCGCCAGGGGCCCAGCGCCAGGAGGTGGAGATAGGCCGAGGAGGCGCCGGGCCCGCCATTGACCGCGAAGGTCACGGGACGCGAGGCGCGGTCGGCTCCGTCGAGGGTGTAGGCGACATAACCGATCTCGGCCTGGAGGCCGCCGTTGCCGTCCACGAGCGGCAGCGCACCCGCGGTCGCGGTGAACCGCAGCGTCCGCCCGGGCAGCTCCAGGGTGTGGCGGGTGACGGATTCGGCCGGCAGCCGGCGCTCGCTGGTGCGCCCCTCCCCGCCCCGGCCCGGGTTCTGCGGGCGGGCGGCGTTCTGCTCGCTTGGGGCCTGCGCGACCGCCGGCGCGGCGAAGGGCAGAGCCAGTGGGAGAAGAAGCGACAACGCGACGAGCGGTTTCAAGATGCGCAGCATGGACCTGTCCTGGAGCCCCGGACCTGGGAAACTAGGGCCGGATGCGGCGCTTCCGAGGCGGAGGCGATCACAGGATCGTTGGTGCGGGGCCGAGGCCGGGCTTCAGGCCTTCCGCTCCCAGCGCCCGCGCGCATCCTGCTGCCAGTAGGTCGCGTCATGCCCGGCCGCCTTCACGGTCTTCCACTGGTCGCGGGCGAGCGCGAGCGCATGCGGGTCCGTGCCGTCGAACAGGATCACCATGCGCTGGTAGGACGCGATGTCCTCGGGCAGCGGCGCGCCCTCGACGAGGAAGCGGATGGAGGCGCCGTTGGGGTTGTCGGCCGAGAGCGTCAGCAGCACGGGCTGGTCGGCGGCGTGGGGCTCCCGGTCGGTTCCGTGGGCCAGGAAGGTCTCGTCCGCGAAGGTCCAGAGCTGGTCGTCGAGGGCCGCGAGGCGCTCCTCGGTGGCGAGTTGCACCACCGCGCGCCAGCCGCGCTCGAGCGAACGCTCGAGCAGCGTCGGCAGCACGCTTTCGAGCGGCTGACGCTGCAGGTGGTAGAACAGGACCTCGGCCAATCGGACCTCTCGCGCTCGCATCGAGCCGGAGGTCGACGCTCCGGCCTCAACTCCAATCCCTTAGCCCTCGTAATGGTCGCGCACGAGCCGGTCGAGGAGGCGCACGCCCCAGCCCGAGCTCCAGCCGCGGTTGATCTCCGATTGCGGCGAGCCCATCGCGGTACCCGCAATGTCGAGGTGGGCCCACGGCACGTCGTTGACGAAGCGCTGGAGCAGCGCCGCCGCGGTGCTCGACCCGCCGTTGCGGCCGGCGGAGTTCTTCATGTCGGCGAACTTCGACTCGATCATCTTGTCGAACTCGGGCCCGAGCGGCATGCGCCACACCCGCTCGCCCGTGGCCTGCCCGGCCTTGAGGAGGCGCTCGGCGAGCTCGTCGTCGTTGGAGAAGAGTCCCGCATATTCCTGCGCGAGCGCCACCAGGATCGCCCCCGTCAGCGTCGCGAGGTCGATCATGAAGCGGGGCTTGAAGCGCTCCTGCACGTACCAGAGCACGTCGGCCAGTACGAGGCGGCCTTCCGCGTCCGTATTGATGATCTCGATGGTCTGGCCCGACATGGTGGTCACGATGTCGCCGGGGCGCTGGGCGTTGCCGTCGGGCATGTTCTCGACGAGGCCGATGGCCCCGATGGCGTTGACCTTGGCCTTGCGGGCGGCGAGCGCGTGCATGAGGCCGACCACGCAGGCCGCACCCGCCATGTCGCCCTTCATGTCCTCCATGCCGGCCCCGGGCTTGATCGAGATGCCGCCCGTGTCGAACACGACGCCCTTGCCCACGAACGCCACCGGCGCCGTGCCGGCGCGGCCGCCGTTCCAGCGCATGATCACGACCCGGCTCCCCCGGGCCGACCCCTGGCCGACGCCCAGCAGCGCGCCCATGCGCAGCTTGCGCATGGCCTTCTCGTCGAGGATCTCGATCTCGACGCCCGCCTTGGCGAGCGCCGCCGCGCGGGCCGCGAACTCCTCCGGTCCCAGCACGTTCGGGGGCTCGTTGACGAGGTCGCGGGCGATCACCACGCCGGCCGCCACCGCGTCCCGCGCCTTGGCGGCCTTCCTGGCAGCCGCCGGGTCGGCGACCGCAAAGGTGAGGCGGGTCGCCTCCTCCTTGTCGGCGTCCTTCTTCTTGGTCTTGTAGCGGTCGAAGGTGTAGGCCCGCAGCCGGGCGCCGAGCGCCATCTCGGCGGCAAGCTCCGGGGCGGCCTCCACACCTGGCAGATCGAGGACGATCACGGCGGAGCGGCCCGCGACCTTGCCCATCACTAGGCCGCCGAGAATCGCACCGTCGAGCTTCGCCCGGTCCTTATCGGCACCGATCCCGACCACGACGAGCCGGTCGGCCGCGAGCCCTGCAGGCGCCGCGATCGTCAGGGCGGATTGCGCCTTGCCCTTGAAGCGCTCGGATCCTGCGGCCCGGGCGATGAGGTCGGCGCCCTTCGCGCCGAGGAGCTTGGCGACCGCGGGGGCGAGCTTCAGGTCCTCGCCGACGAAAACCACGAGGTCGCCGCTCCCCACGGGGCCGAGAGCCTGGAAGTCGATCCTGATCATATCGGCCATGGAATCCCCTTCATCCTGTACGGTGCGGCGGCTCGGCCGCGCTGCGGCAAATCGGCGACACCGGCCGGGAAGCGGGCGCCTCCCTCAGGCTTTGCCGCGAAAGCGCCGCTATCGCAAGTCGTTGGAACGGAGGACCCGCTCCGCTAAGGTCCGCGGGCCAATGTCTCCCGCGAGCGCGCTCCGGCGCGAGGGTCCGATGACGCTGATCGAGCGCTACATCCTCAAGATCGCGTTCAACGCCTTCCTGGCGTGCCTCGCCGCGCTCACCGGGGTGATCTGGATCACCCAGGCCCTGCGCGAGCTCGACCTGCTCACCGCCAAGGGCCAGACCCTGATGGTGTTTCTCACCGTCACGGGCCTGTCGCTCCCTGCTCTCGTGACCGTGATCGCGCCCGTCGCCCTCTTCATCGCGACGGTCTACGCGCTCAACCGGCTCAACGGCGATTCCGAGCTCATCGTGATGAGTGCCGCCGGGATGCGGCCGCGCCGGATCCTGCGCCCGTTCCTGACGCTCGGCGCCGTCGTGTCCCTCACGGTCGCGATTTCGAGCTTCTACCTCACGCCCGCGAGCTTCCAGGAGCTGCGCGAGCTCATCACCAAGGTGCGCGCGGACTTCCTCGCAAACGTCGTCAAGGAGGGCCAGTTCACCGCGGTCGACAAGGACATCACCTTCCATTTCCGCGAGCGGGCGGGCGATGCGCTCCTCGGGATCTTCATCCAGGACCGGCGCGAGCGCGACAAGCCGCTCGTCTACATGGCGGAGCGCGGGCGGGCCACGGACGCCAACGGCCAGAGCTATCTCGTGCTCGAAAAGGGCTCGATCCACCGGCAGGACCTCGCCAAGCGCGATTCCTCGATCGTGACCTTCGAGCGCTACGCGGTCGACCTCGCGGCCTTCGCCCAGGAGGCGAGCGAGGTGGTCTACAAGCCGCGCGAGCGCGGCACGATGCAGCTCCTGTTCCCGAATACGGAAGACCCCTACTACAAGTCCCAGGCCGGGCGCTTTCGGGCCGAGTTGCACGACCGGCTTGCGGCCTGGCTCTACCCCTTCGCGGTGGTCCTGATTGCCTTCGCGGCGCTGGGCACGCCGCAGACGACCCGCCAGGGGCGCGGTGCGGGCATTGCGGCCGCAGCCGGCGGGATCGTGGTCCTGCGCATCGCGGGCTTTGCGGCGACGAGCGCTGCGGTGCGCTCGCCCGCGGGGGTCGCGGCGATCTATGCGGTGCCGGTGCTCGGGATCGTGCTGCCTCTCCTCGTCATGGGGCAGGCGACGCGGCTCCGCCACCTCGCGAACGGGATCGCGGTCCGGGCCCGCTCCGGCGGCGCCCCGCGGCGGACCGCCTTGCACCGGGCGTGAGATGCTCCTGTTCGGCACGCTCGGGCGCTATTTCTCGGGCCGCTTCGCGCGGACGACCCTCCTCGTCTTCGGCACGATCTTCGCCCTGGTCTACGTGATCGATTTCGTGGAGCTGATGCGCCGCTCGGGCGACGTTCCGGGTGCGTCCGCGGGGCTGATGGCGCGCCTCGCCCTGTTCCGCACCCCCGCCTTCGCCGAACAGGTCCTGCCCTTCGCGGTCCTGTTCGGCAGCATGGCGACCTTGCTCCAGCTCAGCCGCAAGCTCGAACTCGTGGTCGCGCGCGCAGTCGGGATCTCGGCCTGGCAGTTCCTCCAGCCCGGGATCTTCGTCGCGGGCCTCCTCGGCTGCCTCGCGGTCGGGGTGTTCAACCCGCTCTCGGCCTTCCTCAGGCAGGAGGCCTCGGCGATCGAGGCCCGGGTCTTCGGCCAGGGCCGGGCGGTCTCGGACCGGGAGATCTGGATCCGTCAGCGCAGCGTCGACGGGCAGTCCATCATCCGGGCCGAGGGCGCCATAGGGGGCACCGCGACCCTCTCGGGCGTCACGGTCTTCACCTTCGACGAGGCCGGCGCCTTCCGGGACCGGATCGAGGCCGGCGCCGCGACCCTGCGGCCGGGTTACTGGGAGCTCACGGACGTCCAGGTCCTGAGCCCCGACGAGGAGCCGGCCGCCTACGGCACCTACCTGATCGCCACCAACCTCGAGCCCTCCCAGGTGCGCCAGTCCTTCACGCCCCCCGAGGCGGTGTCCTTCTGGGACCTCAAGGACACGATCGCACAGACCGAGCGGGCCGGGCTCGACGCGGTGCGCTACCGGCTGCAGTACAGCATGCTCCTCGCCCGGCCGCTCCTGTTCGTCGCCATGGTGTTCGTGGCGGCGTCCGTTTCGTTAAGATTCTTCCGCTTTGGTGGCGTCGCGAAAATGGTTCTGGGTGGCGTGGCGGCAGGCTTCATGCTTTATGTCGCCACGGAGTTGATGGGCGACCTCGGCGCCTCCGGTCTCGTGAGCCCGGCGGTGGCGGCCTGGTTTCCCGTCGTGGTGGGGAGTCTGTTGGGGACGCTGGCTTTATTGTACCAGGAGGACGGGTGATGGTTCTCCAGGCGGGCTCCGGCAGGGAACGCGTATGAGGCGAGTCCAGACATCGATCGCAGCCCTTGCGATCGCGACGGCGTTCTTCGCCGCCGGGACGGCGCCGGCATGGTCGCAGCCGACCCTGAACGAGCGCATCGCCGCCCGAGCCCAGACGGGATCGGCCGGCGACCGCCTCCTCGTGGATGCCCGCGAGCTCGTCTACGACAACGACCGCAACACCGTCTCGGCGGTCGGCGACGTGCAGCTCAACTACCAGGGCCGCACCCTCCAGGCCGACCGGGTCACCTACGACCGCAAGACCGGCCGGGTCACCGCGGAAGGCAACGCGCGCCTCACCGATGCGGGCGGCGCCGTCGTGACGGGCAGCCGCTTCGAGCTCACGGACGATTTCCGCAACGGCTTCATCGATTCGCTGCGCGTGGTGCAGACCACGGTCGAAGGCGGCGCCGCGGTCACGACTCGCTTCTCGGCGCCCCGCGCCGAGCGCGCCAACGGGGAGACCACGGTCTTCGAGCGCGGCACCTACACGGCCTGCGAGCCCTGCGCCAAGGACCCGCAGCGCCCGCCCCTGTGGCAGGTGAAGGCGGCGCGCATCATCCACAACGACACCGAGCGGACGATCTACTACGAGGACGCGTCCCTGGAGTTCCTCGGGGTCCCGATCGCCTACATCCCCTATTTCTGGACGCCCGACCCGACGGTGCAGCGCAAGACCGGGTTCCTGGCGCCGCGCTACGTGGCCTCCAACACCATCGGCGTCGGAGCTTCGGTGCCTTTCTTCTGGGCGCTCGGGCCGACCTACGACCTCACGGTGACCCCGACCTTCCTGAGCCGCCAGGGCGTGCTCGGCGAGGTCGAGTGGCGCCACCGGCTCGTCGACGGCTCCTACAACATCCGGGCGGCGGGCATCCTGCAACAGGACCGGGACGCCTTCCTGGCGAGCCCGCTTGGGCCGGGCGACCGCGAGGCGCGGGGGTCGCTCGAAAGCAAGGGCCTGTTCCACCTCAACGAACGCTGGAAATGGGGCTGGGACGTCACGCTCCTGTCCGACAAGTGGTTCCTGTCGAACTACCGGCTCTACGACGAGCCGCTCAATGCCCTCTACCTTAAGGATTCCGTCTCGACCCTGTTCCTCCAGGGCCAGGGCGACCGCTCGTGGTTCGACCTGAGGGCCTACTACTTCAAGGGCCTGTCGAGCTACGACTGGCAGAAGCAGCAGCCCGTGGTGCACCCGGTCTGGGACTACAACCGCCGCTTCGACGGGCCTGGCGCCATCGGGGGCGAGATCGGCCTCGACCTCAACCTCACGAGCCTGTCGCGCGAGGCCGCCCAGTTCGAGGAAATCCCGCGCCAGGCCACCAAGCTGTTCGGGCTCTACGATACCTGCGCGGTGTTCGACCGCTCGTCCTGCATCGTGCGCGGCATCAGCGGCACCACCACCCGGGCCTCGGCACAGGTGTCGTGGCGCCGGCGCATGATCGACGACCTCGGCCAAGCCTGGACGCCGTTCGTCTACGCGCGCGCGGACGGGTTCCAGGTCGACGCCAATTTCTCCGATTACCAGAACCCGAACCTCGCCAACTTCATGTCGCGGGAGCACGAGACCGCCGGACGGTTCATGCCCGCGGCCGGGCTCGAATACCGCTACCCGCTGCTCGCGACGACCGGCGGCTCGACCGCGCACGTGGTGGAGCCGATCGCCCAGGTGATCGCGCGCCCGAACGAGGTCCGGGCCGGACGGCTGCCCAACGAGGACGCCCAGAGCCTGATCTTCGACGACACGTCCCTTTTCGAGTGGGACAAGTTCTCGGGCTACGACCGGGTCGAGGGTGGGGTGCGCGCCAATCTCGGGGCCCAGTACACGGTCACGGGGGCGAACGGCTTCTACGCCAACGCCCTGGTCGGCCAGTCGGTGCACCTCGCGGGCCTCAACTCCTTCGAGCGCGCCGACCTCGTGAATGTAGGCCGCGATTCCGGGCTCGAATCGGTCGAATCCGACTATGTCGGTCGCTTCCAGGTCTCGCCGAACCGCAACCTGTCCTTCGTGACTCGCGGCCGGTTCGACCAGAACACCCTCGCGATGCGGCGCTTCGAGGCCGGCGTGACCGGCTCCTTCAGCCCCTGGCTGCCGATCTCGGCTTCGCTGCTCTACGCCAATTACGCGGCGCAGCCCGAGCTCGGCTACCAGCGCCGCCGCGAGGGCCTGGCCGCGAGCGCGCAGTTCAACCTCGACGCCAACTGGGCGCTGCAGGGATCGGTGCTGCTCGACCTCGACCGCTTCCTCCTCAACCGGTCCCTCAACCCGACGCCCGGAGCGCCGTACCGGTCGAAGGACGGGATCTCGGTGAGCGCCTTCTCGTTCGGGATCGGCTACATCGACGAGTGCACGATTTTCAGCGTCAACTACGTCGTGACCCCGCAGGACATCTCGGTCACCTCGGGCGAGCGCGAGGCCAATCACTCCGTCCTCCTCCGCCTCGAGCTGCGCACGCTCGGCCAGGCCTCCTATCGCCAATCCATCGGGCCGGCGGTCGCGGAAGCCGGGACCGCGGACCGGTGACGCAAGGACCGCCGCTGGTCCTGACCCAGGGCGATCCGGCCGGCATAGGGCCGGAGCTCGCGCTTCGCGCGTGGATGGGCCGCGGCGAGGCGGATCTCCCCCCTTTTGCCGTGATCGGCGACCCGAGCCTTCTGCGCGGCCTCGCCCGCCGCCTCGGATGGGATGTCCCGGTCGCGGAGGTTGCCGCCCCGGCCGAGGCCACGGGATCGTTCGGTCGGGCCCTGCCCGTGATCCCGCTCGCCCATGCGACCGGTGCGGAGCCCGGGCGGCCCGATCCCGGGACTGCCGCAGGCACGATCGAGGCGATCGAGACTGCCGTGCGGCTCGTCCGGGCCGGGACGGCCTCCGCCCTCGTCACGAACCCGATCGCCAAGCACGTCCTTTACCAGGCCGGGTTCAGCCACCCGGGCCACACCGAGTTCCTCGCCGCCCTTGCGGCGGAGCCCGGCGCAACGCCGCCGCATCCCGTCATGATGCTGTGGAGCGAAAGCCTCGCGGTGGTGCCGGTCACGGTGCACATCCCGCTGGCGCGCGTGCCGGAGGCTCTGACCCGGGAGCTTGTCGTCGCAACCGGCCGGATCGTGGCGCGGGACCTGCGCGAGCGCTTCGGCATCCCCATCCCTCGGCTCGCGTTCGCGGGGCTCAATCCCCATGCGGGGGAGAACGGCACCATGGGCCTGGAGGACCGCGAGGTCGTCGCGCCCGCAATCGCTCAGTTGCAGGCGGAGGGCATCGCGGCCGAGGGGCCGCATCCGGCCGACACGCTGTTCCACGCGAGGGCGCGCCGCCGTTACGACGCGGTGCTCGCCATGTACCACGACCAGGCCCTGATCCCGATCAAGACGATCGCCTTCGACGAGGCCGTGAACGTCACGCTCGGCCTGCCCTTCGTGCGCACCTCGCCCGACCACGGCACCGCCTTCGACATCGCGGGCAGGGGTATCGCCCGGCCCGACAGCCTGATCGCGGCTTTGCGTCTGGCGCAGCGGCTCGGGGCGCGGGCCGAATGATCCCGACGGACGACCCGATAACCGCGAAGATGGGTTCGTCATGAGCCAGATCGACGATCTCCCGCCCCTGCGCGAGGTCGTGCAGGCGCACGGCCTGATGGCTAAGAAGTCGCTCGGCCAGAACTTCCTGTTCGACCTCAACCTCACGAGCCGGATTGCCCGTTCGGCCGGGCCGCTCGGAGACGCCACCGTGGTCGAGGTCGGTCCGGGACCGGGCGGCCTGACCCGCGCGATCCTCGCGGCCGGGGCGAAGCGCGTGGTCGCGATCGAGCGCGACGCCCGCTGCCTGCCGGCGCTCGCCGAAATCGCTGCGCGCTATCCGGGGCGGCTCGAAGTCGTGGAGGCGGACGCGCTTGCCTTCGATCCGCGCCCGATCCTCGGCGAGGGTCCGGCGCGGATCATCAGCAACCTGCCCTACAACGTCGGCACGTCGCTCCTCACGGGCTGGCTCACGGACGAGGCCTGGCCGCCCTGGTGGCGCTCGCTGACGTTGATGTTCCAGCGCGAGGTCGCCGAGCGCATCGTGGCCGACGAGGGCCAGCGGGAGGATTACGGCCGGCTCGGGGTGCTGTGCGGCTGGCGCGCCGAGGCCCGCATCCTCTTCGACGTGCCGCCCTCCGCCTTCGTGCCGCCGCCGAAGATCACGTCGAGCGTGGTGCATCTGACCCCGCGCGAAACGCCCCTGCCCTGCCGGGTCGGGGCGCTCGAAGCGGTCACCCGCGCGGCGTTCGGTCAGCGCCGCAAGATGCTGCGCCAGAGCCTGAAATCCCTCATGCCGGATCCGGGGCCCGCGATCGCGGCGGCCGGGCTCAGGGAGACCGCGCGGGCCGAGGAGGTCCCGGTCGCAGGCTATGTGGCGCTGGCCAACGCCTGGGAGGCGTCGCGGGCCTGAAGCCGGCCGTGCGCCCTGCTCCTGGCATCACATTTGCCGACACCTGCGCCGCATCGCGGGTCTGAGCGCTCAGACCAATTCACGCAGGAGCCCGTTCAGGTCGAGCCGGCCCGTATGCATCGCGAGTTCGCCGTTCGGTTCGCGCGGCCAGAGGTCGGCCGGGCGGTCCCAGTAGAGCTCGACCCCATTCCCGTCCGGATCGCGCAGGTAGAGCGCCTCGCTGACCCCGTGGTCGCTCGCGCCGTCGAGGGCGATCCCGGCCTCGATCAGGCGGCGCAGCGCATCGGCGAGCGCGGCGCGAGTCGGGTAGAGGATGGCGGTGTGATAGAGGCCGGTGGTGCCGGGAGGCGGCGGCGAGCCGCCCCGGCTCTCCCAGGTGTTGAGGCCGATGTGGTGGTGGTAGCCGCCGGCCGCCACGAAGGCGGCCTGCGTGCCGTAGCGCTGCATCAATTCGAAGCCGAGCACGCCGCAATAGAAGGCGAGCGCCCGGTCGAGGTCCGCGACCTTCAGGTGCACATGGCCGATGCGGACGCCCGGATCGATCGGTCGCGCGGTCGCGGCAGGTCCGGCCTCCTTGCGGGGGACGAGGGTTTCGGGAGCGGACATGGGGCACCTCCGGCCGGCCTGCGCCCTGAATGGGGGCGGCCACCTCCCTCATGTACGACCGACCGCCCGGCGATGCGAGGCGAGGCGCTGCAAGGGCGGGGCTGCGGGGCTGCAAGCGCGCCGGGCCGGCAAGGGTCAGGCGCCCGGCGCCGGGGCCTCCAGGAGCCGGCCCACGAACCCTTCGAGCTCCACTTGGCGCTCCCGGCGCAGGCGTTCGGCGGCCAGGATCGACTTGAGTTCGCTGTAGGTCCGGTCGAGGTCGTCGTTGACGAGCACGTAATCGTAAGACTGCCATTGGGCGATCTCGTCGCGCGCGTTGCGCAGGCGCCGGGCGATCACCTCGGGCGAATCCTCGGCCCGGCGCTCCAGGCGCGCCTTCAGCTCGGCCATGGAGGGCGGCAGGATGAAGACGCTCACGACGTCGCTGTGCATCTTCTCGACGATCTGGCGCGTGCCCTGCCAGTCGATGTCGAACATCATGTCCTCGCCGCGGCCGAGCGCCTGCTCGACGGGCTTGCGCGGGGTGCCGTAATAGTTGCCGTGCACCTTGGCCCATTCGAGCAGCTCGCCGCGGTCGCGCATCTCCTCGAAATCCGCGACGCTGTCCATGAAGAGGTAGTGCACCCCGTTGATCTCGGACGGGCGCTTGACCCGCGTGGTCACCGAGATCGACAGGCGGATGCCGCGGTCCTCTCGCACGAGGTTGCGCGTGAGGGTGGACTTGCCCGCGCCCGAGGGCGAGGAGAGGATCAGGAGAAGGCCGCGACGCTTCAGGATCGACACCAAATCTCACTCCCCGTTCCGGACGAACCCGGGCGCCGCCGGAGCCGGATCACTCTACATTGCGGTCACGGGCAGGGCCTGTCGCCAGCAGGCCGGTCCCCTGCGCCGGATCACTCCACGTTCTGGACCTGCTCGCGGAACTGCTCGACCACCGCCTTGAGGTCGAGGCCGATGCGCGAGAGGGACACGTCGTTGGCCTTGGCGCACAGGGTGTTGGCCTCACGACCGAATTCCTGCGCCAGGAAATCGAGGCGGCGGCCGACCGGGCCGCCCTGCTCCAAGAGCTCGCGGGCGGATTGGGTGTGGGCGCGCAGGCGGTCGAGCTCCTCGCGGATGTCGGCCCGGGCCGCGATCAGGACCGCTTCCTGGTGCAGGCGCCCCGGATCGAGCCCAGCCTTGCCTTCCATGATCTGCGCGACCTGCGCCTCGAGCCGGGCCCGCACGGCCTCGGGCTGGCGCGCCGGATGGACCTCGGCCTCGTCGACGAGGCGGGCGATGGTGTCGAGCTGGCCGCGTAGGACGCGATCGAGCGCCTGACCTTCGCCGAGGCGTGCGCTCTTGAGGGCTTCGACCAGCCGCGCGAGCCCGGCGCGAAGCGCGCCGGCGAGCGTCGCATCCTGGCCCGGATCCGCGGCCTCGTCCTCGATTTCGACTACGCCGCGCACAGCGAGGAGTCCGTCGAGGGAAGCGGGCTTCACGGTCGCGGGCAGATCGAGCCCCGCGATGGCATCGAGGAGCGACTGCAGCATCGCGCGGTTCACGCGCACCGCGCTCGCTGTCGCGGCCCGGGAGACCGACAGGTTGAGCTGGCCCTGGCCGCGGGTGAGCGCCTTCAGGATCTGGCCACGCGCCTCCTCGGCAAGGGCCTCGAAGCCGGCGGGGTTGCGGACCCGGACTTCGAGCCCGCGCCCGTTCACGGTCTTGATCTCCCAGGCCCATTGATAGGGCCCGGACGTTCCGGCCTCGCGCGCGAAACCGGTCATGCTCGCGATCGCCATCGCCGCGCCGCCTCTTTGAAATGCGGCCGGACCATAGGGCCCGCGCCCCGGGATCACAAGCGCCGGAGCGGCCGAGCCGACGGGCCGGCGGCTCAGCGCACCGGCGGGACCGTCTTCGGCGTGTTGAGGTCGAAGGTACGGTTGAGGAGCGGGTCGCGCGGTGTGCCCTCGCTGGCGTCGAAGGCCCGGCCGCGAGCGCCCGTGCGGGTGTTGGCGGGGGGCGTCCGCCCGGGCGCACCGGCGGCCCCGGCCGCCACCGGTGCCTGTTCGGGCGCGAAGGCATTGGCGTTGGCGGGAGCGGGCGGGGGCGTATCGGGCGCCTGCGGCTCGACCCGGTCGACGCCCGCGGCGTCCTCGGTCCGGCTGCGCTCGATCTGACGCCAGCGGGCGACGTTGCGGTTGTGCTGGTCCAGGGTCTCGGCGAAGGCGTGCCCCCCGGTGCCGTCGGCCACGAAGTAGAGGTCCTTGGTGCGGGAAGGATTGGCGACCGCCTCGAGGGCCGCACGGCCGGGATTGGCGATCGGGCCCGGCGGCAGGCCTTCGATCGCGTAGGTGTTGTAGGGCGTCGGCTTCTCGATCTCGCTGCGCAGGATGCCGCGCCCGAGGGTGCCTTTGCCGCCCACGAGTCCGTAGACGATCGTGGGGTCGGATTGCAGGCGCATCCGCCTCGTGAGGCGGTTGATGAAGACGCCCGCGACCCGGGTGCGCTCGTCGGCGCGGCCGGTTTCCTTCTCGACGATCGAGGCGAGGATCACGAGTTCCTGCGGGGTCTTGATCGGCAGGTCCTGCGACCGCCGCGACCAGATCTGGTTGAGCACCTGCCGGTGGGCCGAGGTCATCGAGTTGATGATCTGCTGGCGGGTCGTGCCGCGCTCGAACTTGTAGGTGTCGGGCAGGAGCGTGCCCTCCCGCGGGATCTCCGTGACGTCGCCCGAGAGGATCTCGTTCTCGGCGAGGCGCGCCACGATCTGCTCGCTCGTGAGCCCTTCCGGGATCGTCACCGCGTGCAGAATCGCCTTGCCCTGGACCAAGGTGTCGATGGCGTCGCTCACGCTCGTCCCGGCCTTGAACATGAACTCGCCCGCCTTCAGGCTCCCGCGCTGGCGGTTGACGAGGGCGAAGACCTCGAACAGGAGCGGGCGCTCGATGACGCCCTCGCGGGCGAGCAGCGCCGCGATCTCGCCGGTGCCGGAGTTCCGAGGGATCTGCACCACCTTGTCGGCCGGCAGGGGGCCAGGGGCCGAGACCTCCCGGTAGAGCAGGCTCAGGCCGAACAGGGCCGCGCCCGAAGCGATCACGAACAGGGTCATGAGGCCGCTGATCGCCGAGAGCATCCCGCCGCGCGGCTTCCGGACCCGCGGGGGCGGAGGCGGAGGCGCCGCCATGGGCTTGATGGCCTCGCTCGGCGAGCGGGGCGCGAAGCGCGGCTGCGCCTCCGCGGCCTGGCTGTCGACGGAGGTCGGAGGAGGCGCTTTCTTTCTGCCGAACATCACGACGCTTTATCTCGAGCGGTGGAGGCCGGACGCCGATGCGGCATCCCGGCGGTCTCCGACCGTTGACCAGGGGACGGGGAGATTAGAATCAACCGTGACGCCGGGATAGTCGTGACGTTCCGGCCGCGGCGCCGGCACCGGCGGGGTTCACCTGCCATGCGGGCCGCGCCCTCGGCAGCCTAGCCCGGATTGTGGCGAAAAGCCGTAGCGGCCTCGATGGCGAGCGCGCCCGTGCCGGCCGCGCCTTGGCCCGGTCACGCGGCGCGGCGGAAAATGACCGACGCGTTGGTGCCGCCGAACCCGAAGGAGTTCGAGAGCACGGTGTCGACGGATTTGGACTTCGCCTTGTGGGGGATGAGGTCGATCGCGGTCTCGACGGACGGGTTGTCGAGGTTGATGGTCGGCGGGACCATGCCGTCGCGCATCGCCAGGAGCGAGAAGATCGCCTCCACGGCCCCGGCGGCGCCGAGGAGGTGCCCGATCGCCGATTTCGTCGAGGACATGGCGAGCTTGGCGGTCGCGTTGCCCATGATGCGCTCGACCGCCCTGAGCTCGATCTCGTCGCCGAGCGGCGTCGACGTCCCGTGGGCGTTCACGTAGTCGATGTCGGAGGGCGAAATGCCGGCCCGCTTGATCGCGGCGGTCATGCAGCGATAGGCGCCGTCGCCGTCCTCGGTCGGCGAGGTGATGTGGTAGGCGTCGCCCGACATGCCGTAGCCGATGACTTCCCCGTAGATCTTGGCGCCGCGTGCCTTGGCATGCTCGTATTCCTCGAGCACCACGCAGCCGGCGCCCTCCCCCATCACGAAGCCGTCCCGGTCCTTGTCGTAAGGCCTCGACGCCCGGGCCGGGTCGTCGTTGAAGCCGGTCGACAGGGCGCGGCAGGCCGCGAAGCCCGCGATCGAGATGCGGTTGATCGGGGATTCCGCCCCGCCCGCCACCATGACGTCGGCGTCGCCGAGCGCGATGATCCTTGCCGCGTCGCCGATCGCATGCGTCCCGGTCGAGCAGGCCGTGACGACCGCGTGGTTGGGGCCCTTCAGCCCGTGCTCGATCGAGACATAACCGGCCGCGAGGTTGATGATGCGGCCGGGAATGAAGAACGGCGAGACCCGCCGGGGGCCGCGTTCGAGCAGCGTTACGGAAGCCTCGTAGATGCCTCCGATGCCGCCGATGCCCGACCCGATCATCACGCCCGAAGCGCACTGGTCCTCGTAGGAGGCCGGATGCCAGTCGGCGTCGTCGAGCGCCTGGCGCGCCGCCGCCATCGCATAGACGATGAATGGATCGACCTTGCGCTGCTCCTTGGGCTCCATCCACTGGTCGGCATTGAAGGTGCCGTCCGCGCCATCGCCGCGGGGGATCTGGCAGGCGATGCGGCAGGCGAGGTCCGACACCTCGAAATCCGTGATCTGGACGGCGCCGCTCTTGCCGGCGAGAAGGTTCTTCCAGGTCGGCTCGACCCCGCATCCGAGCGGGGTCACCATGCCGAGGCCGGTGACGACGACGCGCCGCATCACGCTTCCTGCTCTCAAACTGTCTGGGAAAGGAGCCAGGCCCGGGCCCGGCTCGCCGAACCGCCCAGGTTCCTCAGGCGGCGTTCTTCTCGAGGAAGCGGACCGCGTCGCCGACCGTCACGATGGTCTCGGCGGCATCGTCCGGGATCTCGACGTTGAACTCCTCCTCGAACGCCATGACGAGCTCGACGGTGTCAAGGCTGTCGGCGCCGAGGTCGTCGATGAAGTTCGCGTTGTCCTGCACCTTCTCGGGCTCCACGCCCAGGTGCTCGACCACGATCTTCTTCACGCGATCAGCGATGTCACTCATCGTTTATGTCCTCACTCGTCGAAGGCTGCCACCCGGGAAGGGCCGGGCAGATGGGGGTCCATATCGGAGCGGCGGCGCCGCGATACAACAGTCAGGCCGCCGCCTCGCGCCGTGCAAAGCCGCATTTTGCGCGCCGGTCAACCCCTCCGGCTCACTTGGCCTGTTGCTTATCACAACGGCCCCGCCCCTGGCGAGAGGCGGGAGAGGGCGGACCGGCCACCGGACGCGGCTGCTAAACGCTTCTCAAACCTTGCCGTTCCGGGGCAGACCGCGGGATGTCGCCCGGTGCGCGGGCCCGCTGCCGCCTCGCCCCGCGATCAGAACATCGCCATGCCGCCGTTCACGTGGAGCGTGTGGCCGGTCACGTAGGCGGCCTCGTCCGAGGCGAGGTAGACGCAGGCCGAGGCGATCTCCTCGCCCCGGCCGAGGCGGGCCATCGGAACGGACTTGAGGATGGCCTCGCGCTGCTTCTCGTGGAGGACGTCCGTCATCGGCGTCTCGATGAAGCCCGGCGCGACGCAGTTGACCGTGACGTTGCGGGCCGCGACCTCGGCCGCGAGCGCCTTCGTCATGCCGATCAGGCCGGCCTTCGAGGCCGCGTAGTTGCCCTGGCCGGCATTGCCGGTGGAGCCCACCACGGAGCCGATGTTGATGATGCGGCCCGAGCGGCGGCGCATCATGCCCTTCACGGCGGCCCGCGACAGCCGGAAGGCGGCCGTGAGATTGACCGCGATGACCGTGTCCCATTCCTCGTCGCGCATGCGCAGGAACAGGTTGTCCTTGGTGATGCCGGCATTGTTGACCAGGATGTCGAGTCCTTCCATGGCGGCCTCGGCCGCGGGCAGGAGCGCCTCCACGGAATCCTTGTCGGCAAGGTTGGCCTCGACGATGTGGACCCGCTCGCCCAAGGACGAAGCCAGTTCGTCGAGGGCGGAGCGCCGGGTCCCCGAGATCGTGACGGTCGCTCCCTGAGCGTGCAGCGCCCGGGCGATGGCGCCGCCGATGCCGCCGGTGGCGCCGGTGACGAGGGCCTTGCGGCCGGAGAGGTCGAACATCGGCTTTCCTTTCGGATCGGAATCTCGGCGGTGTGCCGAGGGCTCCGGGGAGTATAGGGGTACGGCGTCGGCTATGCCTGCCGATCGTCAGCCGTCGAGCGCGGACTTGAGGGCGGCGACGTCCTCCGGGCTCCCGACAGCCGTGCCGGCCGCGCCGGCCGCGATGCGGCGCACGAGCCCGGTCAGGACCTTGCCGGCCCCGACCTCGACGAAGCTGTCGACGCCCTCGTTCGCCATGAAGGCCACGCTCTCGCGCCAGCGCACGGTGCCGGTGACCTGGCGGATCAGGTTCTCGCGGATGCGGTCCGGGTCGGTGACGGGCGCGGCCTCCACGTTGGCGACGATCGGCACCGCTGGGGCCCGGATCGCGACGCCTTGGAGGGCCTCTCGCATCGCCTCCGCGGCCGGGGCCATGAGGGCGCAATGGAAGGGGGCGGAGACGGGGAGCATCAGGGCCCGCTTGGCGCCGCGCGCCTGCGCGATCTTCACCGCCCGCTCGACGGCCGACTTGTGGCCGGAGACCACGACCTGCGCGCCGCCGTTGTCGTTGGCGGCGTCGCAGACCTCGCCTTCGGCAGCCTCGCGGGCAACCTCGGCGGCGGCGTCGAATTCGAGCCCGAGAAGGGCCGCCATAGCGCCCTGCCCGACCGGGACCGCGCTCTGCATGGCGTTGCCGCGGATACGCAGGAGCCGGGCGGTATCGGCGACCCCGAGGCTGCCGGCGGCCGCCAGCGCGGAATACTCGCCGAGCGAGTGGCCGGCGACGAACGCCGCATGCCGCTTCAAATCGAGCCCGGCCTCGGCCTCGAGCACCCGGAAGGCCGCAAGGCTCACCGCCATCAGCGCAGGCTGGGTATTGGCCGTGAGGGTCAGTTCGTCAGCCGGGCCCTCCCAGATGATGGCCGAGAGCTTCTGGGACAGCGCCTCGTCGACCTCGTCGAACACGGCCCGGGCCTGCGGGAAGGCCTCTGCGAGCGCCTTGCCCATGCCGACCGTCTGGCTCCCCTGGCCTGGAAAGACGAATGCGCGCTTCATGGCGTGAACCCTTGCGAAAGCGCGGGCGGAACTGGCACTCGACCGGGATGAAGTCAAGGTTGGCCGGCGGCGAGGTCCCGCCGTGAGGCGGGAGCGGTCCGTCCGGAAGGCTCCGCCCCGGCGGCACCCGGCCTTGTTTCGCCGGGCTTTTGGGTGTATTGGCCGCCCTTTCCATTCCCCTCAAACCCATCAAAGGAGCCGACCATGGCTCGCGTGACCGTCGAAGATTGCATCGACAAGGTCGAGAACCGGTTCGAGCTCGTCCTCTTGGCCAGCCACCGGGCTCGCCTGATTTCGGCAGGATCCCCGCTCACCATCGACCGCGACCGCGACAAGAATCCCGTCGTGGCTCTGCGCGAGATCGCCGACGAGACCATCACGCCGGACGACCTCAAGGAGCAGCTCATCCATTCGCTTCAGAAGTACGTCGAGGTGGACGAGCCCGAGGCCGAGACCGTGCCCCTGCTCGGCAACACCGCCGCGGCCCCGGCCGCGGGCGGCGATTCGGACGCGGACATCCAGTTCGACCGCATGAGCGAGGACGACCTGCTGCGCGGCCTGGAGGGCCTCGTGCCCCCGGCCAACAGCGACGACGACGAGCGCGAATAGGCGCGGCCCTTCGCGAACCGAAAAGCCTGGCCGCCGTGCCGGGCTTTTTGCATTTCTGTGCCGCTGCGGCCGCGGCTCAGCTTGCGGTTGGGCGCTTGCGCGCAATATCCTTGCCGATCGATCCCTGACTGCCCGGATCCGCGAGACGCGAAGGAGACCGCCGCGGCATGATGCGCCAGTATGAACTCGTCGAGCGGGTCAAGCGCTACAACCCCTCGGCCGACGAGGCGCTGCTCAACCGGGCTTACGTCTACGCCATGAGGGCCCACGGCAGCCAGAAGCGGGCCTCGGGCGACCTGTTCTTCGGCCATCCCCTCGAAGTCGCCGCGATCCTCACGGACCTCAGGCTCGACGACGCCACCATCGCGGCGGCCGTGCTCCACGACACCGTCGAGGACACGGAGGCGACGCTCGAGGAGATCAACAGGACCTTCGGGCCCCAGATCGGCTCGCTCGTCGACGGGCTTACCAAGATCAAGCGGCTCGACCTCGTGTCGAAGCGCGCCGCTCAAGGCGAGAACTTCCGCAAGCTGCTGCTCGCCATCGCGGACGACGTGCGGGTGCTCCTCGTCAAGCTCGCCGACCGCCTCCACAACATGCGCACGCTGCACTTCATGCCGGCGGAAAAGCGTAAGCGCATCGCGGAGGAGACCCTCGACATCTACGCCCCGCTCGCGGGCCGCATGGGCATCCAGGAGATGCGGGAGGAACTCGAGGACCTCTCCTTTCAGACCCTCCACCCGGAGGCCTATGAGACCATCTCGCGCCACCTGCGCGAACTCACGGCCAAAAGCGAGAAGCTCGTCGACGAAATCGAACGCGATCTGACCGCCAAGCTCGCCGCCAAGGGCCTGAAGGCCGTGGTGAAGGGGCGGCAGAAGCGGCCCTACTCGATCTGGCACAAGATGGAGCGCAAGTCCGTCGCCTTCGAGCAGCTCTCTGACATCTTCGGCTTCCGCGTGGTCGTGGACTCCATCGACGACTGCTACCGGGCGCTCGGGGTCGTGCACACCACCTGGCCGATGGTGCCGGGCCGCTACAAGGACTACATCTCGACCCCGAAGCAGAACGACTACCGCTCCATCCACACCACGCTGATCGGGCCGGGCAGCCAGCGGGTCGAGTTGCAGATCCGCACCCGCGAGATGGACGAGATCGCGGAATTCGGCATCGCGGCGCATGCGCTCTACAAGGAGGGCGTCGACGACGAGGCGCGTCTCGTGAGCGAGAGCCGGGCCTATCAATGGCTGCGACGCACCATCGAGCTCCTGGCCGAAGGCGACAGCCCGGAGGAGTTCCTCGAGCACACCAAGCTCGAGCTCTTCCACGACCAGGTCTTCTGCTTCACGCCCAAGGGCCGCCTGATCGCGCTCCCCCGCGGCGCGACGCCGATCGACTTCGCCTACGCGGTCCACACCGACGTCGGCAACACGGCGGTCGGCTGCAAGGTCAATGGCCGCATGGCCCCGCTCCTGACCGAGCTCCAGAACGGCGACGAAGTCGAGATCGTGCGCGCCGACGGGCAGGTCCCGCCGGCGGCCTGGGAATCCCTCGTGGTCACCGGCAAGGCGCGGGCCGCGATCCGGCGCGCGACCCGGGCCGCGGTGCGGCGGCAATATACCGGGCTCGGCCGGCAGATCCTGGAGCGGGCCTTCGAGCGCGTCGGCAAGGCCTTCAACGACGAGAAGCTGAAAGGCGCCCTGCCCCGCCTCGCCCGCGGTTCGATCGAGGACGTGCTGGCGGCGGTCGGGCGGGGCGAGATGTTCTCGGGCGACGTGGTGCGGGCGGTCTATCCCGACTACAAAGACGAGCGCCGCGGCGCCGGGCTCGAAGCCAGCGGGGCCGGCTGGCAGAGCCTGTCGCCGGACGCGGCCCTGAAGGTCAAGGTCGCCAACGGCGACGGCGGCGACGGCTCGATCCCGATCCGCGGTCTTGCCGCGGATCTCGCGGTCCGCTTCGCCCCGCACGGCGGTGCCGTGCCGGGCGACCGCATCGTCGGCATCATGACGCCGGGCGAGGGCGTGACGATCTACCCGATCCAGTCGCCGGCCTTGGCCGCCTTCGACAACGAACCCGACCGTTGGCTCGACGTGCGCTGGGACGTGGATCCCGGTCAGGCCCGGCGCTTCCCAGCCCGGATCGCCCTGCAATCGCTCAACGAGCCCGGCTCGCTCGCCCAGATCGCTCAGGTGATCGCCGACCACGACGGCAACATCGAGAACGTGTCGATGAAGCGCCGGACCCAGGACTTCACCGACATGACGGTCGATCTCTCCGTCTGGGACCTCAAGCACCTCAACGCCATCATCGGCGAGTTGCGGGCCAAGCGCGTGGTCAGCAAGGTCGACCGGGTGACGGGGTGACGGGCTACCCGGCTCGCTCCCGATGCCGCCGCGGGACCGGAAAGGAGGGCCGGCGGGCAGCGCCCCTATTGGCGGCCCTCCAGACGCGAATTGAGACGGAGATCCTCACTCAGGGTTGCATATTCGATGCCGGGTGCATCTTGACTTTGAGCGCACGTCCCCTTTTATGGGATTTACGATAGCTGACATTCCTATTGCACGACGCCTACCGGATGCGTGGTACTGTATCGGCCGATCCGGTTAATTCTGCATTGTCTGTCTAGACGTTTCATACTGCTCTTTGTGCCTAAGTTATTGATTCATGTTTTCGTTGGGGCGGGCCCGACTATGGGCTCGATATAGACATTGATGATCGGTCAGCAGCGTATCGCTCTTTTCATTGACGGCGCCAATCTTTACGCCACCACGAAGACCCTCGGGTTCGACATCGACTACAAGCGCCTGCTGAAGGAGTTCCAGACGCGCGGCTATCTCGTTCGGGCCTTCTACTACACCGCGATGGTTGAAGATCAGGAATATTCTTCCATCCGCCCACTGATCGACTGGCTCGACTACAACGGCTACCGGGTCGTCACGAAGCCTGCGAAGGAATTCACGGATTCCGCCGGCCGTCGCAAGGTGAAGGGCAACATGGACATCGAGCTTGCGATCGACGCGCTCGAGCTCGCCCCCCACATCGACCACATGGTGCTCTTCTCGGGCGACGGCGACTTCCGCTCGCTCGTGGAGGCGATGCAGCGCCGCGGGGTGCGCGTCTCCGTGGTCTCGACGGTGACGAGCCAGCCCCCCATGGTGGCCGACGAGCTCCGCCGCCAGGCCGACGAGTTCATCGACCTCGCCCATCTGATCCAGAAGATCGGCCGCGACCCCGCCGAGCGCCCGCAGCGCCCCGCCGGAGACCCGGCCGAGCGTTTCGACCGGACGCGCGTGCCCTCCCCGGGCCTGGAGCGCCGCTACGGCATCCGCCAGGCTCAGGCGGACGACGGAGTCGTCGAAGGCTGAATGCGTGCCCTTGCCGGAGGCCGTCTCACGCGGTCTCCGCCTCGAGCCAGTCCACCACCTCCTGCGCGCTCCGGTCGGGCGGGAAGACCGGGTAGAAGATACGTGTCACCTGCCCGCCGTCGATCACGAGCGCGAAGCGCTTGAGCAGCGTCTGACCGGCCACCTCGAAGGTCGGCAGGCGGGCCGCGCGGGTGAAGGCGAGGGCTTCGTCGGACAGGATCGGGAACGGCAGGTGCAAGCGCTGCACCATCTCGCGCTGATAGGCGGTGCTCTGCGTCGAGAGCCCGAACACCTGCCCGACGCCGAGCGCCTCGAGGTCCGCGTAACGGTCGCGGAAGCCGCAGGATTGCGGCGTGCAGCCCCGCGCGCCGGGAATGAGGTCCCAGTCCGGAGTCAGCGGATCTTTGCCGGGCTCGCCGGTGCGGGGATAGCCGTACACCACGCTGCGTCCCGGAAGGCGCGCGAGCGACACGGTCCCGCCCGCGGTCGAGGGCAAGGCCACATCGGGCAGGGCCGCGCCCGCCAGATGCGCCATGGCGCCGTCGTCCTCCGGGCGCGGGAGATCGGCGGGCAGTTGGGCCGGATCGTACATCATCCCCTCCCGGACGGCCGGCATGCGGGGTCTGCGGGCCGGTCCGTTCCTGCTGGATCCCCACCTGATGCCCGCAACACGGAGCCTGCGACCGCTTCCGCTAGCCCTTTTCGCGCATGAGGCGGGCCTTCTCGCGGTTCCAGGTCCGCTCTTTCTCGGCCTCGCGCTTGTCGTGCAGCTTCTTGCCTCGGCCGAGCCCGAGCTCGACTTTCGCCCGGCCGCGGTCGTTGAAGTAGATCTTGAGCGGGATCAGCGTGAAGCCCTCCCGCTGCGTCGCGCCGATCAGCTTGTTGATCTGGCGCTTGTGCAGGAGCAGCCGGCGTGGGCGCCGGGTCTCGTGGTTGAAGCGGTTCGCCTGCAGGTATTCCGGGATGTAGGCGTTGAAGAGGAACATCTCGTCGCCCGAAGGGCCCGCATAGGCCTCCCCGATCGTCGCCTTGCCCTGACGCAGGGACTTCACCTCGGTGCCGGTGAGCGCGATGCCGGCCTCGAGCGTATCGACGATCTCGTAGTTGAACCGCCCCTTGCGGTTGTCGGCGACGGTGCGGTGGGCGTTCTTCGGGTCGTTCTTCATGGGATCAACACGGGGGTCACGGCGCTTCGGACGAGCCAAGGCAGGTAAGATGGGGGCGCCGGATCCTGCGCGCGAGGTCGTGCCGCGAAAGAGGCTGCCTCAGGCGTTGAGCAGCCCCGCATGGACCATGGCGGAGCGGATCGCCTCCCGAGTCGGGGGCGTCACCGGCATCAGGGGCAGGCGGATCTCCTCGTTGCCGCGCCCGAGCAGCGCGAGGCCGCACTTCGCACCCGCGAGCCCCGGCTCCATGAAGACCGCGTCGTGCAGGGGCACGAGCCGGTCCTGCACCTTCAAGGCGCCTGCGAAGTCGCCCGCGAGGCTCTTCTCCTGCAACTCCGCGCACAGGCGCGGCGCCACGTTCGAAACCACCGAGATGCAGCCGTGCCCGCCGGCGGCGTTGTAGGCGAGCGCAGTCATGTCTTCGCCGGAGAGCTGGATGAAGTCCGGACCCATGACGTGGCGCTGCTGCGACACCCGGGCGAGGTTCGCGGTCGCGTCCTTCACGCCGACGATGTTCTTGAGCTCGTAGAGGCGCGCCATGGTAGCCACCGACATGTCGATCACCGAGCGCGGCGGGATGTTGTAGATCACGATCGGAATGCCGATCGCGTCGTTGATCGCCTTGAAGTGCTGGTACAGCCCTTCCTGGGTCGGCTTGTTGTAATAGGGCGTCACGATGAGCACCGCGTCGGCGCCGACGGCTTCCGCGTGGCGGGCATAGTCGATCGCCTCCACGGTGTTGTTCGAGCCCGCGCCCGCGATCACCGGCACGCGGCCCCTCGCCTCCTGGACGCAGATCTCGATGACCCGGTCGTGCTCCTCGTGGGTGAGCGTCGGGCTCTCGCCGGTGGTGCCGACCGGCACGAGGCCGGTGGTGCCGTTCTCGATCTGCCAGTCGACGTGCGCGCGCAGGGCCTCCTCGTCGACGGCACCGTCCCTGAAGGGCGTCACGAGGGCCGTCATCGAGCCTCTGAAGCGGGTGGTCATGGGGCGTTCCTCGGCTTCTCTCGTGTGACGGACGCGGCCTGGGCTCCGGCGGGCGGTCGCGGAGCCTGGTCGAGACACATAATGGCTGCGTCCCTTCGGCGCAAACGGCAGAGGGAGCCCCGTTGTTGCGCCGGCCGCATAGTTAATGTTTCCTCAACCCGAAGGGCCGAACCTGATCCGATCCTGGAACGCAAGGGGACCGACCATGGATCTCAAGACGCGCCGCCTGACGCGCCTGGCGGCCTCCGCCGCCTTCCTTGCGCTCCCAAGCGCGGGCGCCGGCGCCGTCGACCTGCTCGCCCCCCGTCTCACCGCACCCGCCGGCGTCGCGCATTTCGTGATGAACCCGGATCCGCCCGCCGCCCGCCGGGAGGCCGCAGCCGCAGACAGCGGCTCCGAGGCCGTGGCACCCACGCTCGAGGCAGCGGTCCCCGCAGCGGCCGTCCCGCCGTTCCCGATGCAGCCGGACGGCGCCCCGGTGGAGCCTGCCCAGACCATCAGGCTTCCCGTCGGCGCCGCGCCGGCGGAGCCCATCCGCACCTCCACGATCCCGGCCGAATCTGCCCCGGCAGCGGCCCCGGTCGAGCCGGCTGCGCTCCCGGCGCCGCCCCTCCGGTCCGTCGCGGACCCCATGGATGCCGGAGCGCCGGCCGCGCAACCGGTCGACATGGGGGCTCTGCGCCACGCCATCGAGGCCATCAGGAAGGGGGACGGCGCGGAGGCCGAGGCCTCCCGGCAGACCTTCGCCGACCCTGCGGCCCGCGCCCTCCTCGACTGGGTGGCGATGCGCGCCGGCGTCGCCATGTCCTTCGAGCGCATCGCCACCTTCCAGGCTGAGAACCCGGATTGGCCCATGACGGCCCTGATCCGGCGCCGGGCCGAAGAGGCGCTCCTCGCCAACCGAAAGTCCCCCGCGTTGGTGCGGGCCCATTTCGCCAAGGAGGCGCCGACGACGGGCTCCGGAAAGCTGGCGCTCGCCTTCGCCCTGAAGGCCGACGGCGAGGCGGAGGCTGCGATCCCGCTGGTCCGCAGCGCATGGCGCGAGGATTCCTTCGGCCGCGACCTGGAATCCCGGGTTCTGGACGCGTTCCCGGGCGTGCTCGCGGACGCGGATCACCGTTTCCGCATGGAGCGGTTCCTGTTCCGGGAGAGCTGGGTCTCGGCGCTCCGCGCAGCAGCCTATGCGGGCGACGGCTACGAGCTCCTCGCCAAGGCACGGATTGCGGTCCAGGCCGGCGGCAAGAAAGCCGAAAGAGCGCTCGCCGCGGTGCCCGAGCGCCTGCGCGGCGATCCCTCCTACCGCTTCTCGCGGGCGCTCCACCTGCGGCGGAAGGAGAAGATCCACGAAGCCGCGGCCGTGATCGCGGAGGTGACGCGCGATCCGGCCGTCCTCGTCGATGGCGACGAGTGGTGGGAGGAGCGCCGCATCGTCACGCGCAAGCTCCTCGACAAGGGCGAGGCCGCCCTCGCCTACCAGGTCGCGAGCCGGCACGGCGCCGAATCGGATGCGCAGCGCATCGAGGCCGAGTTCCATGCCGGCTGGATCGCCCTGCGCTTCCTCCACGATGCGGCTTCGGCGCGGGCTCATTTCGCCGAAGCCGCGCGGGTCGCCGCGACCCCGATCTCGGTCACGCGGGCGGCCTACTGGCAGGGGCGTGCCGCGGAAGCACTGGGGCTGGCCGAGGAGGCGAAACGCCATTACGAGCGCGCCGCCGCCTACCCGATAGCCTATTACGGCCAGCTCGCACGGGACCGGCTCGGACATGCCCCGGTGGAGTTGCGCCGCCCCGAGCCGCTCAACGAAGTCGCACGCGCGGCCTTCCACGATCTCAGGGCCGTCAAAGCCCTGAAGCTCCTGCATGCCGTTGGCGCCGACGATCTCGCACTGGGGCTCTACGCCGAACTCGCGCAGAAGCTCGCGGACACGACTCCCCTCGACGCGCTCGGCGCGCTCGCCGTGGAGCACGGCAACCCCCGCGCGCTCCTCGTGGTGGGAAAGACCGCCGTGCAGCGTGGCTTTCCTCTCGACACTCACGCCTATCCGGATTTCGGCGTCCCGAGCTTCCCGACCATCGGGGATCCGGTCGAGCAGGCGATGGTCTACGCCATCACCCGCCAGGAGAGCGCGTTCAACGCCAAGGCACTCTCGAGCGCGGGAGCAAGGGGCCTGATGCAGTTGATGCCGGCCACCGCCAAGCGGACGGCGAAGCGCTTCGGGGTCGGTTTCGACGTGAAGCGGCTCGTGGAGGATCCGGCCTACAACGCCAAGATCGGCGCCGCGCATCTCGGCGAGCTCATGGAGGATTGGCGCGGCTCCCACATCCTCGCCTTCGCGTCCTACAATGCCGGCGGCGGCAACGTGTCGAAATGGATCAAGGCATACGGCGATCCGCGCTCGCCCGGCGTCGATCCGGTCGACTGGGTCGAGCGGATCCCGTTCTCGGAGACCCGCAACTACGTGCAGCGGGTGATCGAGAACCTGAAGGTCTACCGACACCGCCTGGACGACCGCAAGCCGGAGGACCGGAAGCTGGCCGACCGCGCGCCGCATCAGAGCGGAGTCGCCAGGGCCACGGCCGCCTCCGCGGATGCCGATCTCGCCGCAAGGCCCTGATTTCCCGATCGGGACATGGCCGCTCGGCCGCTCGCGCAGGCGACTGTCCGAGATTTCACTGGAGCCCACCGGGCCGTGTTGCGCCGCGATCTTGAATGGTCGGCGGGTCGAGCCGCATGCGCGATTGCGCCGATGTCGCAGGCGCGGCGCCTCGGGAGCGATGCGCTTCCCGCGTCGAGACCTCACGGCGTGCCGGCATGATTCTTTGGTCGGTGCGGAGCGGACGGAGCGATGGACCCCGCCGCTCGCGCCGTCGATTGGCTGATCGATGCCCTGCCTGCAGCACGACGGCCCGGCTCCTCGGCCGTCCTGCCACGACCCGCAGGGTCGCCCCGTTCGGATACGAGTTCCCGCCCGACCCGCGGGCTCTCCCGTGCACCGCTATGGGGCTAGGATAGCGGGACACGGTCACCCTGCAGCCTGACGTCCTGCGGACTGGGGAACCGGTAAGCTGCGCTCCGCGGGGCATCCCCTGAGGCAGCGGCGATCGAGCCGGCCGGGCAGCCGGCGCCGGAGCAGTCACCGCGAACCGGTGTTCTCGTACCTCTTCGTGCTCCCATGGCGAGGCCGGTCGCAGTCCTGCCGGCACAACCGGAAGCTGCTCCGAGGGATGGCTCCGGACGGCGTATCCCGCGGTGCCGAGGTCGGATCGAGCAAACGCCACGAGTGCCGCCCGGCCGCAGACCTGCGCATGATGCCGGCAGGCTATCCCGGGTCCCTAGACCTTCACGCTTCCGACAGCGGAGTCTTCGCGTGCTCGTGACGCGGGCCGGCCGGCCGCGATAGCGGTATGCACGCGTGGGGCCGGCCCGTCCCTGATGCGCTGCAGGCGGCACGCATCACCAGTCTCCAAAAGAGAAAAGCCCCGGTGTTTCCACCGGGGCTTTCCGAACCAATCAGCCGAGCTGATTAGAAGTCGCGCTGGATGCGGAGACGGCCTTCGATGAAGTCCTCGTCTTCCGTGAAGCGGACGCGGCCGAGGCGAGCGCCGACCGTCGGGGTGCTGAGAGCAAACCGACCACGCTGAGCCTCGAGGTTCGTGTAGAGAACCTCGACACCCATCTGGAAGCCGGAGACCGGACGCCAGATCGCGTTACCACCGATGCGCATCTCTTCGAGATCGACGAAGCCGACGCGACCCGCGCCAACCAGACCGGCGCGGTCAGCGCCCGCCGGGTAGTCGATCCGCATCCACGAACCGAAGAGGTTCGTCTCGAAGGTGGGGGCCCACATGTGAGTGAAGCCACCGGCGATCGAGAAGCCTTCGGTCGTGTCGATCTCGCCACCGGCGCCGCGCAGGCGGACCGTAGCGTCGACGAACGGGAAGAGGCCGCCGTTCAGGGCACCGAAGCCACGGCCAACCTGCGAGTTGCCACCCGAGCCGGCGCGGATGCCCGCGTTGCCGCCCGAGAGGTACGCGATGGCGCCGTCGGCGTAGGTCGCCGCCAACCACACGGCGTCGCCAGCAGCGATCATCGGCAGGTTCACGCTGAGGTAACCGGCAACCGCGAAGCCGATCTCGTCGTCAGCCGCACGACGCGTCACAGCGACAGGAGCGCCGCCGCTCGTGCCGAGGTCGGTGATCTGGTGCACCGCACCCGAGATCTGCGCCGTACCCCAGGTGCCAGCGTACTTCACGTTACCCACGAAGTCCGGGAACTCGTAGCCGCCCTGGTTCACAGCGCGGAAGGGGTAGCCGAGCGGGATGAACGCGCCACCGATCGGGCCAGCCGCCGCAAAGGCCGGGATGAAATCGCGGTCCTGCGGGTCTTCAGCCGACACCGAGATGGAGAGGCCGTTGCCCACCGAGTAGGTGTAGGCGAGCAGGTTCACGTCCGGGGCGTCGTCGAAGCGCAGCGTGCCGAAGTGACGGGTCGGCA
>JAESGR010000223.1_pt1 | contig 73933 bp, 69 predicted proteins | sample 9269771 | NCBI WGS metagenome assembly JAESGR01 (sample SAMN15739572, study PRJNA653492) | algae metagenome | isolation source: Chroococcus sp. CMT-3BRIN-NPC107 and co-occurring heterotrophs from well... | place: USA: Clark Mountains Wilderness, California | collected 2010-04-18 | reverse complement strand
CGGTTCATCCGTCACTAAGGCTTTTCAAGAAGCGGAAAGCTTGGGGGGCGGTTCATCCGTCACTAAGGCTTTTCAAGAAGCGGAAAGCTTGGGGGGCGGTTCATCCGTCACTAAGGCTTTTCAAGAAGCGGAAAGCTTGGGGGGCGGTTCATCCGTCACTAAGGCTTTTCAAGAACAAGACGCGTTTACAATTGCATCTCTTGATGAAATAACGTTTGATGACACAGAGGAAAAAAATATAGATAACGATTCTGTTGTTATGTCCTCAGATGACTTTAGCAATGCGTTTTTGGATGTAGGCAATGAAGGTAGTTTAGATTTTGAGCTTACACCCAGTAGCGATCGCCCAGAAGATGAAAGTCCGTCTCAAGACGCTCAAGATATTTCTGGTCTATTTCCTAATTTTTGATTGAGGAAGCGGCAGATTTTGCCACTACTGAAAAATACTTCTGTGGCTCTAATCTTAAAAATACCAATTTTACTTAGTCTTATAAACCAAAGGGGAGAATAATAAATTCATGACTGTAGCTCAAACAGAAGCACTAACTTTTGAATGCGAAACTGGCAACTATCATACTTTTTGCCCGATTAGTTGTGTTGCTTGGCTATACCAAAAAATTGAAGATAGTTTCTTTTTGGTAATTGGCACAAAAACTTGCGGTTATTTCCTGCAAAACGCTATGGGGGTAATGATTTTTGCCGAACCCCGGTATGCAATGGCGGAACTAGAAGAAGGTGATATTTCGGCGCAACTAAACGATTACGAAGAATTAAAGCGGTTATGTTTGCAAATCAAGCGCGATCGCAATCCTAGCGTAATTGTCTGGATTGGTACTTGTACCACCGAAATTATCAAGATGGATTTAGAAGGATTAGCACCAAAATTAGAATCAGAAATTGGCATTCCGATTGTAACGGCTCGTGCTAATGGCTTAGATTATGCTTTCACTCAAGGGGAAGATACGGTACTAGCTGCTATGGCGGCGCGTTGTCCCGAAAAAGCCCCCGTAGTGGAAGCCGAGAAAAAAGAACGCAATGCGATCGCATCCCTACTCAATTTTGGTAAAAAAAAGGAAGACATCGCCACCGATGAGTCGGAATATGTCAACCATACACCCTTAGTTTTATTTGGTTCTTTACCCGACCCTGTAGTTACGCAGCTAACTTTGGAACTTAAAAAGCAAGGAATCAAAGTTTCCGGTTGGCTACCATCAAAGCGTTATACCGAATTACCTGTAATTGAAGAAGGGTATTATGTCTCTGGTGTCAATCCCTTTCTTAGCCGCACAGCTACAACTTTAATGCGCCGTCGTAAGTGCAAGCTAATTGGTTCGCCGTTTCCCATTGGTCCTGATGGAACTCGCGCTTGGATTGAAAAAATCTGCTCGGTGTTAGGGATTACTCCCAAAGGTTTAGACGAGCGGGAAGCGCAAATTTGGGCAAGCATGGAAGATTATTTGCAGCTAATTCGCGGTAAGTCAGTCTTCTTTATGGGCGACAACTTACTAGAAATCTCTTTAGCGCGGTTTTTGGTACGCTGTGGAATGACTGTTCCAGAAATTGGCATCCCTTACATGGACAAGCGTTTTCAAGCGGCAGAGTTGACGCTGTTAGAGAATACCTGCAAAGAAATGGGCGTACCTTTACCCAGAATTATCGAGAAGCCAGATAATTACAACCAAATACAGCGCATTCAAGAAACCCGCCCAGACCTAGTAATTACAGGGATGGCGCACGCTAACCCTTTAGAAGCGCGGGGAATTAATACCAAGTGGTCGGTAGAATTTACCTTTGCTCAAATTCACGGATTTACTAATGCTCGTGACATTTTAGAATTGGTAACTCGTCCTTTGCGTCGCAACAACAATCTCAAAGATTTAGGTTGGGAGAAGTTGGTTAAAGAAGAAGCCAAAATCTAACAATAACGGCGGTGTTTCTAAAAGGAAACACCGCCGTTTTAAAATGCGATCGCGCTCTAGGATAGAATAGAGCGATCGCGTTAAAATAATTAACTTAAGCTTGTTGCTTGCGCTTCAATAGTTTCCGACCACCCAAAGCACCAAAAGCTAATATACCCAACATTGAAGCAGGTTCGGGGACAGATTCAGTGCGGACATTATCTACTAGCAAAGCCGATGGAGCGCGACCATCACCTACACTTACTACTCCCAAACTTAAAGTATAGGTTCCAGTAGTAGCAACGGTAAAAGAAGTCGTTTGATAACCAGTTTGTTCGCGAAATATTGTTGAAGTATCGTAAAAGGCAGAATTGGTATCTGCGAGTTCCGTTAAGCCATTAAAGGAAACAAAAGCAAAGTCATTGTAATTGCTACTTGGTGTGTCTTCAAAGGTTAAGAAGTTCCAGTCAAAGCTAATAACATCTCCAGCCGTTGCCGCAAAGGTTTGTTGAATTGCTGTACCTCCAGATACTGTGCCATTTCCTAAACTATTTAAGCTACCAGCACTTAAACCGACAAATGCTTCTAAAGAAGCCGTAGAAACACCAGCAGAATAAGTAGTTAGTCCAGCTTGTTTGCTTCCATCTGTAGGAATGGCATCGCTAAAGGCTGAAATAGACCCGGCTGTACCTGTTTTCGTCCATCCAGTCAGACTGTTCTCAAAGCTACCATTAATAACTGCGGCTTGAGACGGTGCAGCCACAAAAACTGTCGATAAACTGAGTATGCTCAATACACTAGCAGTCAGAAATGTATTTTTCATAGGGTTAGACATAAAGTTAAATGCTCCAAAAAGTAAGTGTTAATATTACGGTGGTGTTGACGGGCTATCTGTGTTCGAGTTACTCACAGCTAAAGTAGTTTTTGCGGTAAATACTAGAGTCTACTTACAACACTTGTAACTACGTAGATGATTAAGTAACTAGATTTACGTAAGTTTGAAATTTGCTTCTTCATCTAAAGATGACATAAATTTTATTCTAGTTACGGTTTATACTTAAACTTCATAAAATAAATACATTTTTGATACATTGAGTTTAATCAATAAGGCTGGTCAAACGTGGCTCTTATCTGCTTTTTGCTATTACTTAAGTATAAAAAAACTACACTGGTATATAATTTTTTTGTAAATTATTTGAACAAAATGAATTATTTTACTTATTGCTAGTAAATATACAGAGATTTCTAGCATATTATGTATAAATACTTAACAACACATTTTTAGTACAAAATTACCATCATTATTTTTATCTTCCTTGCCACTCTTACCAAGAGTGGCTGATTGTAAGCCAATCGTTTATTACCTTTCCCTAAGCTGATAAGGAAGCACGGATGCAAAGGAGTAGGGGAGAACCTATGCACAAGCGATCGCTCCCGGTTCAATCTTTTCTATTTTTCCATACCTGAAGGCAGGGGCTTCAAACTAGATGGCAGCATTTCTTCCCCCTGCCTTTTTGGTAAGGTTTTTTCGTACAAGAGTTGCAACTAGCACAACTCTATTTCTGTCAAACCTTTTTTACGCTACTTGCTCGTCGTCGGTTGTACTTCTTCTTTGACGCGGCGAATGGGTAAATTAGCAATTAAAGCCGTTGCTCGTTGATTGTTTTCCAAGCAAAATTCTAGCCCTTCTACATCAAGCTCGACGTAACGCGATACCACTTCTACAATTTCCAGTCGCATTTTTTCCAGCATTTCTGGATTAAGATCGGCGCGATCGTGAGAAATTACTAATTGTAGCCGCCGCTTGACTTCCGCACGGCTGCTGTCATTACTATTACGAGGCAGAGGAAAAAGCCGATCTAAAAGTTCGCTAATCATAGCAGTAGAAATAGGAGAAGAAACATCGCTTAAATGATTTTTGTCCGCAATAATTTGCGAATCCGAGAAAATATATTGTCTGGAGGCGCGTTTAGGTCGATAAATTCAACCGTCTGCCCTTCCAAACGACGGGCGATGTTATCAAAAGCCGTTCCTGCTAAGGACGGAGTTTCTGATAATACCAATGGTTCGCCACGATTGGTGGAAACAATCACGCGCTCGTCTTCAGGAATTACGCCAATTAAGGGAATTGCCAAAATTTCTTGCACGTCTTGCACCGACATCATATCGTTTAGCTGTACCATTGCCGGACGCAGACGATTGACAATTAAATTGATGCGTTTGATCCCTTGAGCTTCTAACAAGCCTACTACGCGATCGGCATCTCGGACTGCTGAGATTTCTGGAGTAGTGACAATTAGAGCTTCTTTCGCGGGTGCGATCGCATTTTTAAATCCTAATTCAATACCTGCGGGACTATCGATAACTACATAATCGTAGGTTTTGGTTAAAGCGCCAACAAGTTCGGTCATTTGTTCGGGGCTTACTGCTTCTTTGGTGCGATTTTGCGCCGCAGGCAATAGCGCTAAACCAGGAATGCGTTTATCTTTTACTAAAGCTTGTTCCAATCGACATTCACCCGCAAAAACTTCAATGGCTGTATAAACTATGCGGTTTTCTAAACCAAGCAACAAATCCAAATTTCTTAGTCCAAAATCCGCATCTACCAAGGCAACTTGCTTGCCCAATCGGGCTAAAGCCATACCTAAGTTTGCGGTGACGGTGGTTTTACCTACTCCGCCTTTACCAGAAGTTGTGACGATAATGCGACTCATGACTGTGGTAGAAACTGGGACAACGACTTAGAAAAATCAGCAGCTTTGGTGAGGCGAATGCCATCAGGAGTAACATAAGCAACTTCAGGATAGTATTCTTCTAACTGGTTTGCTGGCGCTCTGGCTACATAATTTGCAATTCGTAACTGTGTTGGTTCCATTTGCAGCGCCATAATTAAACATTTGGCATTACCATTAGCACCTGCATGAGCTACCCCCCGCAGGCGACCCCAAACTAGGATATCGCCATTTGCGATCGCAATGCCACCAGGATTAATGTCTCCTAACACGACTACTGTACCAGAGTGGCGAATTTCTACACCAGAACGAATAGTCATTTGTAAATATATTGGTTCTACTAAAGGTGGAGGAGAGGAAACTGGGGAAGTTGCCATCGATCCGGGGGCTTGTTGTTCGACGCAGTAGCCTGCGGTAGCAGCAGCAACGGCGGTTTGACGGCGGCTAGTACGAACTCGCTGCATTTGCAATTGAACTTCGCTTAAAGCATCGGCTATTTGTTGTAATTGTCTGCCATCTAATAATCTATCGGCGGCAAGAAGTTCTACTTGAGTATGGGGTTGCCAAAATCTTTCTCCAGCATTTAAGCGTTGCTTCATCTGTTGCCAAATTTCTGACCAATTATTAGCAGAAGCGGGTATTTCTGCTTCGGTGGGCAAAATTAACAGCATTCGATCCGCCTCGCTTTTAAAGCGCACTTGAAAATTAACCTTTATTTCTTCGGTTGCGGGAGTAAGATCGGAAACGACTTCAGGCAGGGCAGAATCAGAGGTCATGCAAAAATGGGGGCAGGCAATATAAAAATATAGAGCGACTTCTTTTATTAACTTAAAAAATAAATCTACTCACTTAATGAATACCATACTAAATTATTCTTAATTAGAATCCTCAAAAGTAAAAATAATACTTTTGCTCTAACTATTTATTTTTACCTTTCATGAAAACTACAATTTTCCAATCTCACAAGCTGTTTGGGTATTTGGCGATCGCATCTACGGCTACTTTGCTGTATTTTTCACCAATTCCTCAGCTAGTTGTTGCCCAAACAAAGCCCAAAGATGTCATCCAAAGCCAAGAAGTGCGACCATTGCCAGGCAAATTAGACAATATTCCAGTGTTTAATAGCAATAGTCCTGAAGGAGTCAAAGCGGACGGCATTTTATTATCAACTTTCCCCTCAACAGACAAAAAAGTACCATCCGCTCACCTTAACTATCCTTTGCAAGGACGCTTCGATTTATTTGCTCACCATTTTAGCTACTATCCCAAAGATTCCCAGACGTTGTATTTGGGGATAATCGTTAACAATCCTGGCAAAAAGCCTGTAAATATAGACGTTTTAGCCGCCGCCAGTTATTTACTACCAGATGCGCTTTATGTAACTTTGTCGCCTTATTTGGAAAATAACGATGGCAAAGTTTATTCTGGACCAGGCGATCGCGCTGTCAGCGATGTGTTACGAGGTATACGTCAAGCTAGTTTTCCCCAAAAGCTGGTACTTGCCCCAGGAGAAAGCAAAATGTTAATGAATGCGCCAATTCCCGTCCGCAATTTAGCTAAAGCAGTTAATGGGCGATCGACTTTAATGCAGTTAAATAGCAGCGATAAAGTTTATATTGCAAGTCTGGCAATGTTTGCCAAACAACAAAGCGATCCAGCGCCGACTTTAGCCCAATGGCAGCAATTGCTAGTTTCAGGTAAGCTTTCAAGTCCGCGCGACAAAACGCCGACTCCGCCCGAACAAACTAGCGGTCAATTAATCTACGGTAGAGTTGCAGGTATATCCCAAGGTTCGCAATGGCAAGCCTTACTTGCAGACAATCCCCAAGCCAAAAACTTGACAATTCCCGCCCCAGGGCAAGCTATTTCCTATGCTATAAATACGCTCAAAGGCGGCAGGCTGGGTACAGGACAAGTACAAACAGCAAAGATGTTAGCCCGTTATCCAGATACTGCTTATGAATCTCATGGCAACTACGGGGTTCTTTACAACCTTTCCATTCCTTTAATTAATTCAACTAAAACAGTCCAAACAGTAACTTTAACTCTTGCTACGCCTATAAAAGAAGACAAACTAAGTCAAAAAGGCGCGCGCTTTCGTCAACCATCCTTAGATTTTCCTTTTTTTCGGGGTACAGTCCGCCTGCGCTATAGTGACGACAACGGAAAACAACAGACGCGCTACGTGCATTTGTGGCATCGTGTAGGGCAAGTATTAGATCCCTTACTTTCTTTGAAAATGTCGCCTTCAAGCCGCCGTTTGGTACAGCTAGAGTTGATTTATCCCCCAGACTCTACCCCGCCGCAGATACTTACCATTGGTACATTGGAGTAAGTGGTACATCTAGAAAAAGTGTTACTTCCTAAACATTCTACTTCTTCTATTACTCTTGCAACTTGACTACCTACAAGGGGCGATACTGTAGGCTTTACGTTTTCGTTGTCATGTTTTTAGCGATCGCTGTCACCGACTATCTTATCAAATACATTTTGTCAAGCCTAAGAGTGGTAACTGTAAATATTGGCACACTAATTTTACGTTTGTAGCAGCAACTAAATATATTTGTAAATATCTGCTAAATCAGGCGGCAATCTGGAATTAGCAATACATTGATTGTATTTGATGGCAACTACTTGAAAATATAGCTGCAAATCCTGCCAGTATTAACTTGACTAAATATGGATAGCATAAGTGCGATCGCTCAATCGTTCAACTTGTTGGAATTAATAACCGATAACATTAATAAAAACTTCATTCCTTTAGCTTTTTATTCTGGTTTGGCGGCAATTGTTTATTCATTATTGGGTATTTTTATTTGGCTAAAACCCTTAGAAATAGCAAAAAAGCCTTACTTAACTTGGGCGATTTTGTTGCCAGTAATTTTTATTCCTTTATGGCTTGGTTCGGTTGCATGGGCGATCGCAATTACTCTAGTTTCTATTTATGGTTTTAAAGAATTTGCCCGTAGTACGGGGCTTTACGAACATCGGGCTTATTGCATTGTTGTAGATGTTTTAATTATAGGTTTGGGTTTGTGTGCAGCTTTTAATCAGTACGGGCTGTTTATGGCTTTGCCTATTTGGGGAATAGCTGTAATTACAACTTTACCTATACTTACTAATCAGTCTAAAGGTGCGATTCAAAACATTTCTTTAGCCGCGATTGGGCTAATTTATTTTGGTTGGTTTATGGCACATATTAGCTTTTTAAGTCAGTCTTGGTATGGGTTGGGTTATGTGTTGTTTATGGTGCTGGCGACTCAATTTAACGATGCTTTAGCTTTTTTGTGGGGCAAATTATTCGGTAAAACTACTTGGACGGAAATATCGCCCAAAAAGACTGTAGAAGGGTCAGTTTTAGCTTTAGTATCAAGCAACGCGATCGCATTTCTAAATTGGCAAATCGCTTTTCCTCATTTTCAGTGGTGGTTAGTGGGAATAATTGGTTTAATAGTAGGTATCGGCGGTCAAATTGGCGACTTGGTAATGAGTGCCTTTAAACGCGATTTGGGAATCAAAGATTTTGGCGCACTTTTGCCCGGACATGGCGGAATTTTGGACAGAATCGATAGTTTACTGTGGGTTGCGCCTGTATTTTTTCATACAGTCCGCTTTTTTCACGGAGGCTTTGGCTACTAATGCAAGATGTACGCAAGTGTAGTATTAATCTCGATTATTGGTGGACAGTCGCCCATCTTAAAAGCTTTCCGCGCAGTGGAATTAAAGCCGCCAAAGTGGGAACGATAGAGTTAGTTGTTGTCAAGGCTAATAGTAGTTACAGCGTTTTTGAAGATGCTTGTCCTCATAAACGGGTGCGTTTAAGCGAATTTGGTCGCCGCGTTGGGAACAAACTTGTTTGTAGCTATCATGGCTGGAAATTTGCTCCTAGCGGTCAGTGTACAGATATTCCGGGGATGGATATACATAAGCAATTTTGTCTCAAATCCTATCCTGTTAAAGAGTATGGCGGCTGGTTGTGGGTGTTTTTAGGCGATGCAAACTTAGCCGATTGTGTACCATTACCAAAAATTCCACCAGTTCACAGCAATAATTATCATCCGATTCCCATGCAAGGAGAGATTGGCTGTCACTTTAGCTATATTACTGAAAACGCCACCGATTTATTTCATGCAGACTTGCATCAAAGCGCCCAACCTTGGGCAAATCCAAACCTGTTGTCTTTGAAAAGCGACTTTCGGACTGTAAACGCTATCTATGAAGTTGATACGCCTAGACTACTTGCGGCGCTAATTTCTCATCCTGGCAAAAATCGCGTCCATGTGATGTACGAATATCCTTACTTTCACTTGTGGTCTGAAGATGGGGCATTTTATTTATTTGTAGTTTACGTTCCCACTGCGCCACAACGAACATGGGTTTATTCTACGTTTTATTTTCGCCATGTATGGGGGATACCTTGGATTTTAAAATTGCTGCATCCAATTCTAGATAAAGGTACATTTCGCCAAGTATTTGCTGAAGATATCCGCGCCGTCCAAGCAGAACAACAGGCTTATAACTTACATAGTCAAGACTTAAGCCGCGAAACTAATCCTGTTTCCCATGCAGTCCGCAAAGTTATCTTAAATCAAACTGACGGAAAACCGCCTTTAATTTCTGAACCAATTGTTTATCAAGGTAAACCGTTATGAAATTCGAGTATGCACCTGCGGCGGATTTGGGAGATCCTTTAACTAAACGCTTAGGCAGGTATCCCCGCGTCCCAGATTTAACTTGGGATACTCTGCGGCTTTGGGGGAGTTGGCTTGCAGTAATGCTATTAAGGTTGCAATATCGGTTAACGGTAAAGGGACAAATTCCTACAGGCGATCGCATTGCAATTGTAGCAAACCATCAATCACACTTAGACACCATTACTTTACTGGCTGCGTTACCCGCCAAAATCCGATGTCAGATTGTTGTATTAGCCGCCGCAGACTACTTTTTTTGTCAACTTAATCGGGCGTTAGCCGCATCATTATTATGTCAAGCTGTGGCTTTCGATCGCCTCAGCGTCATGGAATTAAAACAGTGGCGACTTCGCTTAAAAGCTGCAACCTCTGGCTGGATTTTATTTTATCCCAGTGGTAGCCGCAAAAGCTGCAAACTCCAACACGGATTATTAAAAATATTACTTAAAGAAGGCTGGACAATTTTACCCGTACATTTGGCTGGAACTAAAGCTGCGTGGTCAATTGAGGCGCGGTGGTGGCGACCATTTCAGCATTTAGAAGTTACTTTTGGAGAACCTTATACAGGTAATGACTTAGACAGTTTAACCACTCAACTTAAACAAGAATTATTTTTATGACTCCTAAAATTGATTTGGGTTTGTATCAAGCTAAATATACGTTACGGGCTTTGCTAAGGAAAATTCCTGGTATTAACCAATTATCGCCCAATTGGTTATCGTGTTCTACTTTTATTCCTGGTGTTGCTACAGCTTACTGTTTGTATCAAGGTTGGTGGATTGGGGCGATAATTGCGATCGCATTACGAATGTTAATTAGTACCTTAGATGGCTTAGTTGCAGAGGAATTTAACAAAACATCGCCATTAGGAGCTTATCTCAACCGTTTACCGGGAGAAATCACCGATTTACTGATTATTTTGGGTTTATTTCCTTATAGTCAAATCGGTTGGATTATTGCCCTAATTATGCTCACAAGTTGGGTGCAAACTTTTGGTTTACTCGGTTTAGTAGCGGGAAGCAAAACCCAATCGGTGGGCCCTTGCGGACAAACTGACAGACTGGCAATTATTGGTCTTAGCTGTATTGTCGCGGCTTTTGGCTTCCCTATATGGCAATATGTCATCCCCGGAATGTGTATCGGTTGCGGCTTAACTATCGTCCTGCGAATATTTCGTTCTATCCGCAACATTAATACCCAAACAACCTAATGATTCCCGGAATTACTTACCTAAACTGGGCGGGACTTGCACCTTTAACTTTACAAAGCTACTTTCACAGCCTGATCGCCCCCGAACTTATGGGCAATATTCTGTTACCAAATTGGGTTAAACGAGTCGAGAAGCTACGCGAAGATGTTGCCCTGTGGTTGGGTTGTCATAGCGAACAAGTTGCCTTTGTACCTTCTACTAGCGTGGCATTAACGATCGCAGCCCATAGTTTAACTTGGCAAAACGGCGATACTGTCTTGTATCCAGCTAACGATTTTCCCGCTAATGTTTTACCTTGGCAGAGTTTAGATCGCTTTGGAGTTGAAGCGCAAGCCGTGCAAGATTGGGCCTTGCCTTGGGGGGAAACTGTAAAAATGGTCAGCATTTCAACGGTTGACTTTACGACAGGGATAGAACAACCTTGGCAGCAAGTCGTACAACAAGCAAATGCTAAAGGTATTTGGACTTGCGTTGATGCTATTCAATCGGCAGGAGTTAAACCTAGTTGGTGTCCTGAAATTGATTTTTGGTGTGCGGGGACGCAAAAATGGTTAGCTTCTGGTCTGGGATTGGCTTTATTAGTAATTAGTCCCAAAGTTTTAAGCCGATTATCTCCACCGTTTCCTACTTGGCTGGGATTAAATCAGCCGCCATTAGTGCAATCAGGGATGAGTAAAACCGCGCGGGGTTGGGAATTAAGCTGGTCATCTCCTCAAGCGATCGCCAGATTTGAAACTAATTTAAAATATTTTCAATCTTTAGGTTGGGAAAATATTACTCAAGGCGTAAAACAACGGCGAGATTACTTACACGAACGCTTGTTAGAAATGGGTTGGAAAGTTGTATCTTGTCCCGAAAGGTGGTCTGGTCTTGTTTGTTTCGATCCAGGGTTGGGACAAGCAGAATTAATTGTGGTTGATGGCTATAAAAAACGCATTATTACCGCCCAAAGAGGCGATTATGTCCGCCTATCGCCGCATATTTTTAACTCAATGAGAGGTTTATCTAAAACCGTTGATTGGCTGTGGAAATGCAAGCTCAAATACCGTTAAATTACCCCTAAAACCAATGAAATATCAAATTCTACGTTTTTTACTCAAAACTGTTGGCAAACTCAGCAAGGGCATTAGTTTAGGCTGGAGAACAGGCTTTGATTCTGGCGTAATGCTGGAATATGTCTATGAAAATAAACCCCAGGGAATCACGCCATTAGGGGTATTAATTGACCGGATATATCTATCAAATAAAGTTTGGGATGGAGTGCGATCGCGCCGTCAAATGCTGGTAGGACAACTTAATAATGCAATTTCTAATTACAATCGTCCTCAACTGTTCGATTTAGCGGCGGGTGTTGGTTCTTATTTATTTTTACTACCCTTCGATCGCGCAATTATTATTGCTGGCGATTATAACGATGAAGCCGTTACGCAAGGGAAAGCAAAAGCTACTATCCAAGGACGCAGCGATATTGTTTTTACTCGCAACGATGCGTTTAATTTGGCTGCCTTCGCTACTCAAAAAGCCGACATTTTAGTATCGTCTGGATTTTTTGACATTTTAACAGAAGACGAGCAAATCAAAAGAGTTTTAAAAAACGGCTCATCTATTACTCAATCTGGCGCAAGATGGGTTTTTACTATTGAAGAAAATCATCCAGATTTGAAACTATTGCAAGAAACTTTAGTCGATCTAAATCAAAAACCTTGGAAATTAGTATTGCGTCCAGCACAACAATTAATTGATTGGGCCTGGCCTTACGGTTGGGAACTAGAAACGCTGCAACGGAACGATTATTTTGCTGTAGGAACAATGGTAAAAAAATGAAACTAAGCAATCAACCATTTTTATTAGAATCCACAGGCGATCGCGCTTGCTTGCTTCTGCACGGTTTAGGTGGCGGTGTTTATGAGATGCAGCTATTAGGAGAATACTTACATAAGCGCGGTTTAGCTGTTCAAGGGATAAATTACCCAGGTCACGCGGAACTTATGCCTAAAATGCCTGCTTCTAAATGGCGGGAATGGTACGAACATATAGAAGAAACCTATCAAAAACTAAGTTTAAAATATGCCAGTGTCTCAGTAGTTGGATTTTCTACAGGTTGCCCATTAGCCTTATATTTAGCAGCTACAAATTCTGTAGAAAACTTGATTTTACTTAGTCCATTTTTAGCAATTAAGCATGAATGGTATTACTTATTAAAGCCAGAAACCTATCTAGCTTCGGTAGGTAGATTAATTAATGATGTACCGCGATTAAAATTGCCAATTAGAGATAAAGTTATGCGGAAAGCTGCTGAAGAAGCGGCATTTTTTAGAACCTTTAATTTACCCACTGTTAAAAGTGCGCTGGAATTGATTAACGCAATCAAGCCATTATTACCGCAAATTGATGTACCAACATTGATTATTCAGTCGTCAAAAGATACAGTAGTCGATCCTAACGGGGCAAAAATAATTTATCAGCAACTTGGATCTAAAGAGAAAAAACTTTGCTGGTTAGAAAAATCAGACCATATTATTTTATTAGATGTAGAACGCGATCGCGTATACAAAGAAATTAACGACTTTCTACTGCCATGAAAACCGCTTGGGTGACAGGTGCAACAGGGTTCTGGGGTCGTAATGTAGTGATGAGTTTATTGCGGCTAGATTGGCGCGTAGTGGCGCTAACGCGATCGCAACCAGAAGATTTAATCGTGTGGGCGCGATCGCAAAACAAAGAATTAGTATGGCAACACTGCGATTTGCGATTTTTACAACTACCAGAATTGGAGACACCATCGGCATTATTTCACTGTGCCGCAGTTTTTGACTGTTTAGAAATAATGATGCAAGTAAATGTAATAGCGCCTATCGGGATAATTGAGAGCGTTTTACCACAAATGCAAGCTACTGGAGAAGGTAGAATTGGTATATTTTTAGGTCAAAATGGACGAATAGGCTTGCCAAATTTGGGGCATTTTAGCGCAACCCAGGGCGCTATGTGGACTTGGGCAGAATCTCAGTCTCGCAGCTTAACAGACAATGTTTCTTTAAGCTTGGTATTTCCGCCCCGTGCGCCTTCATATTTGCAAGGACAACTAGCAGAAAAACTAAGCAAACCGCCAAAATTATTTACTCGCCCAACGGCGGACAATTTAGTTAAAAACGTACTACTAGGGCATCGGTGCGTAGGTCGTCGCCCTATACTTGCAGGTATATCAACTTTGTTGTGGTGAGCGATAATGATTGATATTCCTTTGATGGGAGGATGATAATCAATGACTAAATTACTCGAACAAGCGATCGCCCGATTGAAAGATTTGCCTACCAATGAGCAAGATGCGATCGCAGTAATAATTTTGGAAGAACTCGAAGATGAAACCCGTTGGGATGAGAGCTTTGCGAAGTCCAAAGACACTCTTGCTAAACTTGCTGCCGAAGCAATGGCTGAATATCATGCAGGCAAAACCCAGGAACTAGACTCAGAAAAATTGTGAAGTCACGCACTACTACTCAGTTCCGTAAAGCTTTTGCGGAACTACCTAAGCAAGTTTAAGACCGAACCCGTGAAGCATATCGTCGGTTTAAGCAAGATCCCGGTCATCCAAGCCTGCGCTTCAAAAAGGTGCATCCAGAATTACCTATTTATTCTGCTCGGATCGGCAAAAGCTATCGGGCAGTTGGACAGCTAGATCGAGATACAGTAATTTGGTTTTGGGTTGGTTCCCACGCAGAGTATGACAAGTTACTCTCTCAGGTGTAGAACCAACATCCTAACTAGCTTGTTGCAAGAGATATTGCTCTAATTCGCGCTTTAAAATCTGTGAGGTGATGTAGATGGATGGTGTAGTAGTCGCGGTTAGCCGCAGTGAGGCACACACTTTCGCCAAGCTAAATCAGGACAGCATCCAGCTTTTGACAGGTCTTGGTGTCGAAGGCGATTCACATCTGGGTAAAACAGTCCAACATCGATCGCGGGTAGCAGTTGACCCTACCCAGCCTAATTTACGTCAAGTACATTTGATTCATTCAGAACTGCATGAGGAGTTACAAGCGGCTGGTTTCGTTGTATCTGCCGGACAAATGGGAGAAAATATTACAACGCGCGGTATCGATTTGCTTAGTTTGCCAACTAACACAAAACTATATATGGGCAACACCGCAGTAATCGAATTGACAGGGTTGCGAAATCCTTGCGCCCAGTTAGATCGCTTTCAGTCAGGATTAATGGCGGCGGTACTTGGGCGTGACGACCAAGGTAAGCTTATCCGTAAAGCTGGGGTTATGGGCATTGTTATAGTAAGTGGTAAGGTAAACCCCAGCGATTCAATCTGTGTTGAACTACCACCAATACTGTTCGGTTAAGGTTTGTAATTGCCAATGTTCTGGACAAAACCACGAGAATAGTAGCCTTTCAGCATCTGACAAGTCTCAGTTTTTAGTTATCCGAACCGTATTGGAACTACCACCACAACCGCACCAACCTCTAGATCGGGTCTGATATGAATTGATCTTAAAATTTGGCGTTTAAGTTGCGATCGCTACCTAGTCATTCTTATTCAATTGTGTAGCTTACTTAATGTATAATGCTGCCTAAATATGCAGATATAACTGCTTCGTGAACTCTGGTAAACTTCTTAGCAATCTGTTCGTCTAAATTTCCTTCATTAATTGAAGGTTTGATTAATTCTATTGCTGCTTGGATGAGTTGTACGGCAATTTGCTTGTCTGTCTCTGTAACTGCTGTCGAACTTGGAAACATTTGAATAGTAGTGCCATCGGTTCTGAAATCAGAGTAATTTGAGCAAATCATATATTAATTCCTTAAGGTTTTAAACTTGTACTGTTATAAAGTGCGATCGCCAAATTATTTATACAAAAGCTAATTGCTAATGATACTCATCTTACTTTTCTCTATTTGCCAAGCCTGTTTGTGGAGAATATTCGCCAACTGCTCTGAAGATATTGCTTGCTGTTCTACTAAAATTTCGCCTAATCGTTTGCTATTTAATTGCTGCTCTAGTAAAGCTATTTTGAGTTCGTACTGAAGAATTAATTTTTCTTCTAACAACAATTGACCTAAAGGTATTTGCTCGTTGCCTAACAATTTCTCTAGTTCCTTAGCAGATATTATTTGTTTTTCCAGCAGTTTCTCGGCTAACTTTTTGTTACGGCTATAAAGGTCTGCCAAAATTCTATCTAGTTCAGATTCCATTATTAATTCTCCTAGCTAGGAATTGAGTGGGAGCAAAAAACAACTTTATTCAACTAAGTACAAAACATTGTCTTTCCGTGTACTTACATAAGGTAAGAGACAATGTATAAAGTTCGACACCTTTACTGACAATATTATTGTCAATTTTTAGTAAAGACTTTTCTCAAAAGCAACAGCAAGATAGACAAATTAAGTTTTTAGATAGCAAATACTTGTCCCCAGGTTGAATACAAAAATACTCCCACCGAGGCGATCGCCAGCACTCCCTGAATCAAGTTCCCAATTAAAGAACCGACAACAATACCTACTCCCGCCTTTAATGCCAGTTTTAAATCGCGCTGATACAGGTATTCGCCAATGATTGCTCCTAAAAGTGGTCCTAACAAAATACCTAATAATGGACCGCCCACAGGCAAAGCAGGCAATAAACCAAGGATACCCACAAACAAGCCCACAATTGCGCCAATTTGCCCCCATTTACTAGCGCCAGCGCGTTTTGCTCCCCAGTAACTAGCCAAAAAATCAATCCCAATTCCCATAACTAAAACCGCGATCGCAACTATCAATGGCAAACCGATACTTGCAAATGAACCTTGCACCGCTCCCCAAATCAAAATAGCCACCAATATCAAGCTAGTACCAGGAATTGCAGGCACGACAGCCCCAATAATTCCGACAACCATTACCGCCACAAGTGACCAGTAGAGAGCTAACATAAAACAATTTCAACCTGTATTGGGTAGATAATTACTGAGAGTGACCGCGAGTTTATCGGCAATGCCACTAATCCAGTTTTCATCTTGCTTGGTATAGCTGCGCGGAGCATCTGCCCCTAGAATTAATACCCCGCGATCGCCTATTGGTTGCGCGATCGCACCTTGAGTATTTTCGGGCAAATAATCAAACTCAACTTTTCCGGGATAAATAGTGAGATTTACTAAATAAACAGCTTTTTGTTTGTCTAGCACTCGCTGCAAAATTGCTCCGGGTTTAACTTCTTTGTTTTTCCCCAAGATCCCCCGTCGCAGTAGCACTTTACCTTGATAAAAAACTACTATTACTTTGGTTACGGTGTTGGTTAGCAATAAATGAGATGCCCAGGCTAATTCGGTTTTTACTTCATCGGGCAAATCAGGCACAAGCTCAAAACCTTGCTCGCCGATCAAATTTACCGCATCGGGCGATCGCGGTGTCACTTGCTGCCACAATAAACCTGTCAAAATTAACACCGCACTCAAAATTATTCCCAAAGCATCTGCTCGTGATTGAGAGCTAGTAAGCTCTGGGGTAAGTAAGCGGTTAATCATTAGCAATACTCCGGCGATCGCCCCTACCACAATCGGCAACCGCCGCAAAACCTGGTTTTGGTCTGGTTTAGCCATAAATCGTTTTTAGCAATTAAACATTGCTATTCTTCTCCAGGCTCAATAATGCGTTGAAACAAATAACCCGTACCTCTAGCGGTCAATATTAGTTCAGGGTTGCTAGGATCGTCTTCTAATTTGGCGCGTAATCGGGAAATATGGACATCTACAACGCGAGTATCAACGTGTCTTTCGGGCGTGTAACCCCACACTTCCTGCAAAATCTCCGATCGCGAAAAAGCCTCTCCAGAACGACTAACCAGTAGCTCTAATAAGCTAAATTCCATGCCTGTAAGCCGGATGCGCTCGTCGCCTTTGTAAACTTGGCGCTTGTTGGTATCAATGCGTAAATTGGTAACGTGAATAACTCCAGAACTTGGAATGCCTGAGAGTCCGGTTTTATCAACTCTACGCAGTACCGAGCGAATCCTTGCTTCTAGCTCTTTAGGTGAAAAAGGCTTAACTACATAGTCATCAGCGCCCAATTCTAGCCCCGTAATGCGATCGGCTACATCTCCTAGGGCTGTTAGCATAATAATGGGTACGTCTGATTCTTTACGTAATTCTTGACAAACACCATAGCCATCAAGCTTAGGCATCATCACATCTAAAACTACTAAATTTGGTTCTGCTTTACGAAAAATCTCTAAAGCTTCCTCACCGTCGGCGGCGGTGACGACATCATACCCAATCATCGATAGCCGAGTTTCCAGAATACGGCGAATACTAGCTTCGTCATCTACTACAAGGATTTTTTCTTTATGATTTTCCAATTTTTTTAACTCTCCTACAAGTGAAATCTAGCGATCGTTAATTTTTAGTTCTATTCCATTAAGATTATCACTTGATCTAATCCTTTTAAGAAGCCGGGAGTGTTACTAATACTGGATTTCCAGCTTTCTTAATATTTCCTTCATATAAATACTTCGTAAAATTTCCAAAACACCGATGGCAAAACCCCGAACTTACTACGTTTGCAATGATTGTGGAGGCGATTCACCGCAATGGTTTGGCAAGTGTCCTCACTGTGGTACTTACAATTCTTTAGAGGAGCAAATAGAATCAAATAGTTCTATTCTTCCTAGTCGAGGTGCGGTACAATCTGGGCGCAGTAATGGTAAATCAAATAAACCCGCCAAAGCTCGCGCCGCTTTAACTTTTGCTCAAATTACTCACCGCGATCAAGAGCGCTGGTTTTCTGGATACGGTGAATTAGATCGAGTTTTAGGTGGGGGAATTGTACCGGGATCTTTGGTACTAATTGGCGGCGATCCGGGGATTGGTAAATCTACTTTACTATTACAAGTATCAAACCTCTTAGCCGAACACTACCGCGTTCTCTATGTTTGTGGCGAAGAATCTGGGCAACAAGTCAAGTTGCGGGCTTCAAGATTAGGAGTTTTTAACAAATCTCAACCCTTAGAGCAAGTAATTGAACCAACTAACAACAAACGAGACGGTGCGGATCTTTATGTACTTCCAGAAACAGATTTAGAGGAAATTCTCCGAGAATTAGAATCGCTCAAGCCAAATGTAGCAGTAATTGATAGTATTCAAACAATTTACTTACCTTCTATGACTTCCGCTCCGGGTTCGGTGGCGCAAGTGCGCGAATGTACGGCGGCTTTGATGAAAGTAGCCAAGCGGGAAGATATTACATTATTAATTGTTGGTCACGTAACCAAAGAAGGCGCGATCGCCGGGCCCAAAGTATTAGAACATTTAGTCGATACCGTACTATATTTTGAAGGCGATCGCTTTGCTTCTCATCGCTTGCTGCGATCGGTCAAAAATCGCTTTGGCGCAACTCACGAAATTGGCGTATTTGAAATGGTCGAGCAAGGACTGCGAGAAGTTTCTAACCCTTCAGAATTATTTTTAGGCAGCCGCGACGAATCTACCCCCGGAACTGCCCTTGTAGTCGCCTGTGAAGGCACTCGCCCAATAGTTGTAGAGTTGCAAGCATTAGTTAGTCCTACTAGCTACAGTTCCCCCCGACGCTCCACTACTGGGGTTGACTACAATCGACTATTGCAAATACTCGCAGTTTTAGAAAAACGGGTAGGCATTCCTCTATCAAAATTAGATGCTTACGTTGCGTCCGCCGGAGGCTTAAATGTAGAAGAGCCTGCGGTAGATTTGGGAGTGGCGATCGCCGTTGTTGCGAGTTTCCGCGATCGCGTTGTCGATCCGCGTACTGTATTAATGGGTGAAGTTGGTTTAGGTGGGCAAATTCGCCCCGTGTCGCAAATGGAACTACGCCTAAAAGAAGCAGCTAAGTTAGGATTTAAACGGGCGATCGTTCCTAAAGGGCAAAATTACCCCGATATCAGCAGTTTAGAAATTATTCCCGTTGCTAAAGTGATTGATGCCATTATTGCCGCTATCCCCCCTCAACATTTATCAGAATTTGATTTACCTGACGAAGACGAAACCTAAATAATTATTATTGGTCGCTGTTAATTAACATTTTGATTGATACTTTATGATGCGCTCTCCAAAATCACAACTAACACTAGCAATAACACTACTGGTTACTACCCTTGGTTGTTTTTCTCCAGTACCGCCAGAATCGAATTTATCATCGACAACACCAGAACCAGCTTTTGCTGCTTCCTCCAAAGCGGCAAAATCTGCCTACGCTTTTGTAGATAGCATTTGTGTAGGTACTCATTGGTCTTATTACGACACTCCTTATGGTCAAAACTACAATGCTGTCAAGCAAAAATTAATTAGTCTTGGCGTTCGTCATATTCGAGGTGGCGGTGCAAATGATGATGTAATTGGTAAAATGAAAGAACTAGGGCGTTTGGGGATTAAAACCACTTTTGTGATGGCTCCAAATAATGGAGTAACAGCGAATTCATCTTATTGGGCTGCTAATCCTGCCTATACTATTAATGATTTTGTTAAAAACAAAGTTGGGACTAATGCTATTGATGCGGTAGAAATTGCTAATGAATTCGATCTTAATTACTCAAATTTCTACTGGCGCAAAGGCGATAAAACTAAACTCAACGACGATCCCAATTCGCCTTTGTACTGGGTTTCTTACATTCAAAGCTTAACTGAAGATACCTACAAAGCCTTGAAAAGCGATCGCGCTACGGCAAGAGTCAAAATTATCGGACCATCTTTAGGCCGTAGTTATGACTACGACAAAAAATCACCTTTAAGAGATTTAAGTAGATATGTAGATTGGGGAAATTTTCATCCCTACCCTAACAACGGCAATACTTTTACTAATCCGTTTAGATACAACACTATTGAAAAATACTACTGGCATAGCAATTTTCCGTCAGTAAATATTAATAGACATCCTTATGGTTTTGATATTTTCTCTCCACCTTTTAAAGGTAAGCCAATGGTAGCTACAGAAACAGGCTACTTCACAACTAAAGGTAAAAGGGGTGTTTCCGAGAAGGTGCATGGCAAATATATGCCGCGTTTGTTTTTAGAATACTTCCGTCTAGGTATTCCCCGCACTTGCTCTTATGAATTGGTAGATGAGTGGAATCAACCTGACAATTCTGAAGCTAATTACGGACTTTTACGCCACAACTTAAGCCCAAAACCAGCTTACACCGCCGTTAAAAATCTCATTGGTCTACTCAAAGATCCTGGTGGCGCTAATCTAATTCCCAAAGCCCTAAACTACAACCTCTCGATTAAAGCTCCGCGGAACTACGAAAGAACGGAGTACGTACACGACCTTTTATTACAAAAGCGCGATGGTAATTTTTACTTAATACTCTGGCACGAAATTTCTAACGGTGACATCAGTGCTATCCCCGTGCGAGAAATTAATCCGCCACCCATGCCAACCCAAGTAAATTTTTCTACACCAGTTCGTGGCGCTACTATTTACACTTTAGATGATGCGGGTAATTTGTCCTCTCGGTCGGCGGCGATTAAAAACAACAAAATTAGCCTCAACGTTACAGATAAAGCAACCATTATCAAGCTCGTGCCGCGAAATAACTAAGCAAAAGGAAAGTTTGTTTTCCTCATTTTAATTTACTCCTTTAGACAAAATAAGTGCTATTTGACTGTACTGTAGCAGGAGCCTATAACAGTTAGAAGTATAGTTGGTTTGAATGTAAGTTCGAGAGGTATATCTCAATACCCAAGCTAAGTTAAGAATAGGTTAAAAAATCGGTAGATAATTGATAGAACTGTTACTTTAGAAGGCATTGAGGTAACTTGGCTAGCCAAAGTAAGGTTGATATCTTGAAGGTCATCAGTTTTAATCCTAAAAAATACATAATTTAAAAAATCAGGAGGAGCAGTGGACAATAAAACAGACTTTCTCTACCCTCGCAGTCGATATTACGGTCAAGTGAAGCCAGAAAACTTAGTTTTTAATGCGAATTTACAAGAATTTGCTCAAAAAGTAGGTTACATTTGCAATTTGGAAACGGCGGGTAAACTTTCCCCTGAAGACTCCTATGAGAAAATTCGCGCTCTTTGGAAGCAACTCAAGCGCTCCAAACAGCAGCTAGGAATTGGTAGTAAACCTCTTGAAGATAACAACAACGATTTGGGCGGAAGCTGAAAAATAATCGATCGCCTAAATCAGTTCGAGCGCCAGAGCAAACAACCTTACAATCCCAAGAGTTTGTTGGCTATTTGTGCGATCGCAATTCAATTAATAAAATTGGGGTATTAATTCTAAGAATAAGCCATACACCGACTTCTGACTTTTTGATAGTAAGCTACTAATTGGCTCGTAGCCGCCGCCCATCCCCAACGTTCGGCTTCTAGGCGGGCATTTCGGCGGATAGTTTCCCGTTCTTGGGCTTGGGCGAGTAACCGCTCAGTCGCTAAAATTGCTCCTTCATCTCCTGTTTGCGGGTCGAATAAAAATCCATTGACCCCCGATGTAACAATATCTGGGATTCCTCCCGAACTTGCAGCTACCACCGGACACCCCGCCGCCATTGCTTCGAGTAATACTAAGCCCAAGGTTTCGGTGCGGGAAGGAAAAATAAAGGCATCGGCTGAAGCAAAGGCCGAACCTAAGTCTCGCCCGGTGAGATAGCCCACAAAATGCGTTGGAGTACCCGCAAAATGCTGTTCTAAAGAGGCACGATGAGGACCATCGCCCACTAAAGCTAAACGAGCATCGGGGATAGCTTCTAAGACGGGTTTTATGCGTTCAATTTCCTTTTCTGCCGACAACCGCCCGACGTACAGTAGTAATGGATGTTGAGAAAAACCTTGACTGAGGTGCGATCGCATTTCATCGGTAGCTAATTCGGGGTGAAATAGCTCTGTATCTACACCTTTTTGCCATAAATCTACTCTTTCAATGCCATGAGCGGTTAATTCTGCCACCATTGCCGTTGAAGTGCATAAATTTAGCTCTGCTTGATTGTGGGCAGATTTGAGCAATTCCCACAGTAAACCCTCTAACATTCCTAAGTTGTAATGATGAAGGTACTGAGGTAAATGAGTATGGTAGGAAGCAACCAAAGGAATTTTTAACGACTTGCCATAATACAACCCAGCCAATCCTAAAACTGCGGGGTTAACTACGTGAACAATATCAGGCTTAAACTCCTCTAAAGCGTGACCAATCGCGGGTCTAGGCAATGCCATTTTTAATTCTGGGTACAAAGGCAAAGGAAACCCTGTCACACCATACACTCTAGCCCCTTTGTACTCAGTTATGCCGCCATCGGGAGCAAAAACAATTACTTCGTTACCACTGCGCTGCAAATGCTCGACGGTGTGGCGCAATCGCGTAACAATTCCATCAACTTTAGGCAAAAAGGTTTCAGTAAATAAGGCAATTCGCATACAAAAAATTGTTAATTACAGGCAGGATTTGGGGCTAGTTCCAACTTGATATTAGTATCAATATTGACAACCGGATAAACCGTTTCCCTTGGCGTTATTAATTGGGCGTAGCCAGGCAAAATATTTTGGCGTTGCTGTTGGACAAATTCGGAAATGTCTTCAATGTCAATAATCCATTCCTTGGCATAAGCTTTTAATACATCACCACGTAGACCTAGCTGAATTGCTCGACGGGCTAATTTTCCTCCTGATGGGCAATGGTCTGGGTCCCATTGCAGGCGAACGTTGGAAACCCTTACAGCTTTTTTCCAGTCCAATTCATTTGTATATATTTCTGGCACAAAGGTGGAATATACCGCTTGCGCCAAAATATCATCAAAAGCAGACCGTTTGAGCCGCATAGCTAATGTTATTTCTTGATTTACTTTTGTCCCCCATCCCGAACGATACATCATCCACAAGAAGTTAGGCTTAATCCAACTCATGCGCTCAAAGCTAAATTCGCCGCCAAAATAACCTTGAGTGGCGGCGAAGTTTCCGATCGCTGGACGATAAGCTTGATAAACAACAATAGAGTTATCTTCAAACTGCGCCAAAATATGATTGCCTGTTTTTGGCAATCGATCGACTTGCGTTAAGTAAGGTTCTGTAACCAGCTTCATCGCCAAGAAACTTTGGGCAACATTTGGTTTTTGTCTACTCGGTGTTGGTACTTAACGGCAAAGTTAAGCAGCGAATCGAGTAAAGAATCTGATAGATAATGTGGTTGCAAGCCTAGATTGAGCAAGTTAGTATTTTTGGCATTAAAGTAATGATCTTCTTTCTCAACTCTGGGATTAGCTATATTGTCGATTTGAACCTTTAACCCCATAGCTGACCCAGCTTTAGCTACCATATTTGCCAAATCGCCGACACTAAATAGCTCGGTAAATTGATTGAATACTCTAAATTCTCCAGGTTCGGCGGGAGATGTGATCGCAAGTTCCACGCATCTTACTGTATCTCGAATATCTAAAAATCCCCGCGTCTGTCCGCCTTTGCCGTACACCGTCAATGGGTGAGAAGTTGCGGCTTGAATGCAAAATCTATTTAACGCCGTCCCAAATACGCCATCGTAATCCAAACGGTTGATTAATATCTCATCCATCCCCGTTTCTTCGGTCAAAACCCCATAAACTATCCCTTGGTTCAAATCTGTTGCTCGTAAGCCCCAAATTCGACAAGCAAAATGGATATTGTGGCTGTCATGAACTTTGCTCAAGTGATACATCGAGCCTGGTTGCTTTGGATAAGGTAACGTATCGGTGCGCCCGTTGTGTTCGATGGTAATGTAACCTTCTTCAATATCTATATTTGGCGTGCCATACTCGCCCATTGTGCCTAGCTTAACTAAGTGGCAATTAGGGAAGCTTTCGCGCATGGCATAAAGCAAGTTGAGCGTCCCGACAACGTTGTTTACTTGGGTCAAAACTGCGTGTTCGCGATCGATCATCGAAAACGGTGCAGAACGTTGTTCGCCAAAATGGACGATCGCTTCAGGTTCAAACTGATGTAGCGACTTGTCTAAAAATTCGTAATTATTTATGTCGCCAATAAATAAATCGATGGATTTACCCGTTAAATCCCGCCAGCGCTCAATTCTTTGCTGGATCGAGGCTATCGGAGTTAAAGTATCTGCCCCTAACTGTAAATCCCAGTGCCGCCGCACCAAACTATCTATTATGCCAACTTCATAACCCCGACTCGACAGATATAGGGCGGTTGCCCAGCCGCAATAGCCATCACCGCCAATAATAAGGACTTTCATCTTAACCAGTGCTTACTCGCTTGATACTCGCTAAATTTATCAGGTTTGTGACACCCATAACCTATTTGAGTGTACTTACCTTATTTAGATTAATTATTACGACTTGTAACAATATTGCTGTCATGCCAGCATACTGTCTTGACAATCTTAGTAGAGGCAAGTAAGGTGATAAACATACCCGGGTAACAAGACTGAAAAACGATATATGCAAGCTAAGCAAAAGGTTACATTTTACCTAACCCCAGAAATACATAGAAGGCTCAAAATTAGATCGGCAATTGACTCCGAGCCAATGTCTGAACTAGCTGAAAAGGCAATTGTTTTTTATCTAACTCATCCAGAAATGGTAGAAGAAGCGGAAACAATTCACGGTCGCACTCATCAACTATATGCTTGCCCAGAGTGTGCAACTACCGTAGTAGTAAAAGATCGCGAAATGGTGGCTTTAGGCAACCAAAGCGGAGTATTAAGCGAAGAACAATTGACTGTAGCTCAAGTAGCACCGGGCGTAGGCAGTCAAGAAGAATTAGTGCCTTGTTTGAAGTGAATTAGGGCGGCTTCTGCCTAAATATAATTCCTTAAAAGTATCCAAATTGTTTTTATTCGGTTCCAAGTAGGTTGACGGTCATGCAAGAAGAGCTAAATATTCTCATACAAGCTCAATACCCCTTAATCTACCTTGTAACATCCGAGGAAGAACGGGCAGAGAGCGCGATTTCTATAATTGCCCAAGCAAGACCAACCCGTCAGATGTTTCTATGGACAGTAACTCACGGAATTGTGGAATACGGTCAGTCCCGGACTGTTACCCCGCACAACACCCTATCCCCGGAAGCTGCTATAGAGTGGGCAACAAGACGGAAAGAGTCAGGAATATTTATATTTAAAGACTTGCATCCCTTTATAGATTCACCCGCAACAACGCGGTGGCTTAGAGATGCGATCGCCAGCTTCAAGGGAACTCAAAAAACAATTATCTTGATGTCTCCAGTACAGCAAGTACCTATTGAACTAGAAAAAGAAGTTGTAGTTTTAGACTTTGCTTTACCAGACATGACGGAATTAAATCAAGTTCTGTCCAAGCAACTAGAGCAAACCAAGGCACGGAAAATTACTACCGAAGCTAGGGAAAAGTTGCTAAAAGCAGCGCTAGGCTTAACCAGGGACGAGGCCGAGAAAGTGTATCGTAAAGCTCAAGTTACCAAAGGTAGCTTGACAGAAAACGAAGTAGACATCGTACTGTCGGAGAAAAAGCAGTTAATTCGCCGCAACGGAATTTTGGAATTCATTGAAGAAGATGAAACTTTAGAAGCTGTTGGCGGATTAGACGAACTAAAGCATTGGCTCAAACAGCGCTCTAACGCCTTTACTGAAAGAGCTAGAGAGTACGGATTGCCTCAACCAAAAGGAATGCTAATATTGGGCGTACCTGGCTGCGGTAAATCACTCATTGCCAAAACTACCTCTCGGCTATGGGGTTTACCTTTACTCCGGCTAGATATGGGTAGAGTGTACGATGGCTCGATGGTAGGGCGAAGTGAGGCCAATTTACGCAACGCCTTAAAAACAGCAGAATCAATTTCTCCAGCGATTTTATTTATCGACGAATTGGACAAAGCTTTTGCTGGAACTACAGGTTCGGCGGATTCTGACGGCGGGACATCGAGTAGAATTTTTGGTTCTTTCCTCACCTGGATGCAGGAAAAAACGTCACCCGTGTTTGTAATGGCAACAGCCAACCGCGTCGAACGCTTACCGGGGGAATTTTTACGCAAAGGACGCTTTGACGAGCTATTCTTTGTAGATTTGCCCACCGCCGACGAACGCAAATCAATATTTAATATTCACTTGATCAAACGCAAGCGCGACATTACCCGCTTTGACTTAGATCAATTGGCAAAAGTTGCTGATGGATTCTCTGGTGCAGAAATTGAGCAAGCATTGGTTGCAGCCATGTACGAGGCATTTGCTCAAGATCGAGAATTCACCCAACTAGATATTATTGCGGCAATCAAGTCCACGCTGCCTCTGTCGAAAACAATGACAGAACAAGTTACTGCCTTGAGAGATTGGGCAAGACAGCGTGCTAGACCTGCTGCAACCTCCGTAGCTGAGTATCAGCGTATGGAGTTTTAAAAGCTTTCTCCTGCTACCACAGGGGGAAAGGCTGGCACTTGCCAGCAGTTGACGAAAAAAGTCGCCTTGGTTATCCCACCTCAAAGAAGTGCGACTAAACCTGACCAAACTGTTGTCGTTTTAATTCAGATTTCCCAGGAGGAAACCCAAATGTCCCACTTTAGCACTTTACGCACCAAGATCGCTGATGCCGAAATCCTCAAGGCTTCTTTACGCGACTTAGGCATCAACACCAAGACCGAAGCTGACGTTCGTGGTTACAACGGTCAAAGAGTTCGTGCTGACCTAGTTGCAGTATTAGAAGGCGAATACGATCTAGGCTGGTCACGCAATAGCGATGGTTCTTTTGACCTCATTGCTGACCTCTGGGGAGTTGCTAAGAAGCACAATCAAACTGAGTTAATTAACTCTATCAACCAAAAGTACGCTGTTAACAAGACTTTATCGGAAGTCAAGCAACGCGGTTTACAAAATGCCAACGTTAAGCTAGTTGTGCAGAAGTAATTCTCCTTTCAGCGCGTTTCAAAACTTAGAGGGTTAACCTAAATTGAGTTAGGTTAACCCCTTTTTTTGTTGTTGATAATTCTAAAATAGAGTATTAAGCTATTATCGTCATCAACCTATTCCGTCTAAATCAGAGGGATTACGCTCCACTCACTTGCGTCTATTTCTACTCTGTTTGGCATTGAATCCTTGCGAGGCTCTCCCCCATGATGGATAGTCACCCATGATTGCCAAATAGCCAGAAGGAATTCCCCATACAAGAAACCCTACAATTGCCCGACCAAGATTTAGAGTGCGGAAACTGTCATCTACATAGGCAACATAAGCATAGAAAATCGTTGCACCGATGAGTCGTAAAGTAACTGGCTAACTTTGAGGAAAGAAGTAAGCGATCGCAATTACAACGCCCAAGGCTGCGATTCTATAGAAAACAAACGCTCTGGCGAGGAACCCACTAGGATCGAGAGCCGTCATGAAGAAACTAGCAGCCCAAACCAAAGATACTACACCGATGGCTATACGCGATTCAATACTCATTGTTCTATGCCAACGAATCTAAAATATTGAGCCTCTCACATGAATCAATTTTTAGCGCGAGTTACCTAAAAAAGCTATTCACGCAAAAGGTCTAAGATTTTGCAACTAGGTCTATTAAATTACAGCTTTAAGTTTTTGGGCAGCTTCGTTAAGTTGTTCGGTGCTAACTTTAACTTGAGTAATGCCTGTAGCGCTTTCTCTGGCGCTCAAATTGAGCGAGTTCATGGCTGCAACTACCTGTTGAACAGCTAAAGCTTGTTGTTGAGCGCTGAGAGCAATTTGTTGGCTGTTGAGAAATACATTATTAATAGAATCGGCAAATCCTGCAAACGTCACAGCAGTAGAATTAGTAAGCTCTAAACCTTTGTCTACAGTTTTAGTTCCTTCATCTGTCACCATAACTGTTGTATTAATGGCAGATTGGATATCGGTTACTAAAGCGGTGATTTTTTCGGAAGATTGTTTACTTTGATCGGCAAGCTTGCGAATTTCACTTGCCACCACGCCAAATCCTTTCCCATGTACACCCGCACGAGCGGCTTCTACGGCTGCATTTAGTGCCAGCATATTTGTTTGATTAGCCAAATCGCCCACTGAACCAGAGATGCCGCTAATTTGATTTGTCTGTTCGCTTAAGCGGATAATTGCTTGGGCGATCGCTTCCACTTTGTCTTTAAGGTTAGACATTCCCTGGATGGTTTGATGGACAGATTTAGTACCTTCTTCGGCTAAAACTAAAGCTTGACGTGCATTAGCCGCCGAAGCAGTGGCTTGTTCGGCAGATTGACGAGAAGACGCGCCCAATTCTTCAATAGTAGTTGTAGTTTGATTGACCGAAGTTGCTTGTCCGGCGATCGATCGCTCTTGTTGTTGGACAGTAACGGCAATTTCATTAGAACTTGTAGAAATTATCAGTCCCGCACTATTTATTGCTTTGTCATAGCGCAACATAGTCCGCAATACAGTTATCCAGGCAAACAGAAGGATGATTAGAGTAATTACAAGCAGTGAAATCGCAGTAAATGCCTGCTGAGACTTTGCTTTTATATTTGAATCTACATAATTTTGCAACGCTGTGGTGGCTTCTTCTAACCCTTGAGAATAAATCTCTTTTTGCGCTTCGTACTCCGAACCTAGTAACAATGCGGCGGCGGCTTTTTGATTGCCTTTATTTACTAACTCAAAAGCTTGGGTTTCTAAAGCAATTAATTTTTGGTTAGCAGCGTTAGTTTTAGTAAATGCCTCACTTTTAAATATATTTGGTAATAATTTTTGGGCTTCGGCTAGAGCCGCATCTAGTTTTGGCACATAATCGAGATAACGAGATTCCCAGCGCTTGTTACTTGTAGTAGCCGATAAACGAGCGCTAGAAGTTAATACTTCATCTAGATAAGTAATGTCACCGCTCAATTTTTGAATTCGTAAGTCTTGAGTTTGAATTTTTTTTAAAGCGTTATAAGAATCCCACACATACCAACCCATACCCGCGCATAACGAAACCGTAAGAGCTAGAGGAATTGTTAACAGCTTGAAACGATTTGAAGTGCTTGAGGAGTTTTGATTTGCCCACCAAGATTGGGGATTTGGGAGAATATCTGTTTTTTTAAAAGCTGCTTGAGTCATAACTTAGCCGATGGGTAGATAATGTTTACTCCTGACACTATCTAGGGTTCCCAATATTTAACAGAAACTAACACGGGTTTGAAGATATTTTGGCTAAATTTTTCCTTACTGCTTTTGTTGATTAGAAAAAGCCAGAATATCAAGGTCGCGGTTTAAATTTAAAACATTGACCCCCGGTTCGCCAAAAATACCTAAAAATCTTCCTTGAGTATGTTTAGCAATTAATGGTGCAATATCTTCAGTAGATAAATTTCGCGCGGTAGCGACTCGTTCCAACTGCGCGATCGCACTTGCTACCGTAATATGCGGATCTAAGCTACTCCCAGAAGTGTAAACTAAGTCGGCGGTAGGTTGAATATCGATTTCTTGCAACCTACCAACTTCTTTTTGAATGCGTTCAAGTAAGACAGGATTGCTAGGTGCAAGATTACTAGCACCCGATAAACCCGTCGGTGCAGCCTCTTTTCCTTGGCTGTAAGTGCTGGTACTGGGACGAGTAGAAAAATATTGCTCAGTAGTAAAAGCTTGACCAATTAACGCCGAACCAACAACTTTCCCCTCTAGATTTTGGACTAAGCTACCATTAGCTTGAGAGGGAAACGCTACTTGAGAAATTGCTAAAACCAGTACCGGATAAATAATCGCCGTTAGCACCCATAACACTAAAGTCATCCGAATTGCTCTAGTAGTTTCTCCAATTACTGACATAAATTAGAATCGCTCCGGTTGAAAAACGACTACAAATAAGTAAACAACAAGTCCAAAGGTCAATAAACCTAGTATTCCCAAAGCGTAAGCATGACGACGTTCTAACGCGCCACTAGCAGCAGCATAAACGGCAGGTGCGATCGCTAAATTAAAACAAAGTAGTAAAAAGGCGTATAGGGGCATTTTTTGCCTGCGCCATTCAATTGCGTTTAAGAGATTAATTATTTCCATGTTTTTTCTAAGCTAAACCAACAAATGCGATCGCAAGATCGATGATTTTAATTGCTATAAAGGGCGCAATCACTCCCCCTAAACCATAAATTAAAATATTCCTTTGCAACAACTGATTCGCCGTCAAAGGTCTAAATTTTACACCTGTTAACGCTAAAGGAATCAAAGCTGGAATAATCAAAGCGTTATAAATCAGCGCGGCTAATACGGCGGAATTAGTGCTAGTTAAGCGCATGATATTAAGACTATCCAACCGCGCCGAAGCAAAGATTACGGGAATAATGGCAAAGTATTTCGCAATATCGTTAGCAATGGAGAAAGTAGTTAAAGCACCGCGCGTAATTAGTAATTGCTTGCCAATTGCGACAATATCAATAAGTTTTGTGGGATCGGAGTCTAAATCGACCATGTTTGCGGCTTCTTTGGCGGCTTGTGTCCCTGTATTCATTGCCACGCCTACATTTGCTTGTGCTAAAGCTGGAGCGTCATTAGTGCCGTCGCCAGTCATGGCTACTAATTTGCCTTGAGCTTGTTCTTGCTTAATAACTTCGATTTTGTCTTCGGGGGTAGCTTCAGCAATAAAATCATCAACTCCCGCCTCCGCCGCAATTACCGAAGCCGTAATTCGGTTATCTCCCGTCAACATGACGCTGCGTACACCCATGCGCCGCAATTGGTCGAAACGTTCGCGGATACCAGGCTTGATAATGTCTTTTAAATAAATTACCCCGTAGACATCGTTATTTAAAGCTACAGCTAAAGGCGTGCCACCAAGATTAGAAACTCGTTCATAAGCTGTATCAAGTTCGGGCGTTAAAGTTCCACTACGCGATCGCACAAAGCCCTTCACCGCATCTACAGCACCCTTCCTCGTTTCTCTCCCATCGGGTAAATTTGTGCCACTCATCCGGGTTTTAGCCGAAAACTCTAACCCTTCGGCTGCATTGCGGTCAAAATCTACGGTTGCGCCTAATTTTTCTGCTAACCGTACAATCGATTTACCTTCCGGCGTTTCGTCAAAGACACTAGCCGCCAACGCTACCTTGGCAATATCTGCCATTGAGTGACCGTTAACAGGGATAAATTCTTCTGCTAGGCGGTTCCCTAGAGTAATTGTCCCAGTTTTGTCTAAAACTAAGGTATTCACGTCGCCGCAAGCTTCTACCGCCCTTCCAGAGGTGGCAATGACGTTAAATTGAGCTACCCTATCCATCCCCGCAATCCCGATCGCACTTAGCAAGCCGCCAATAGTTGTGGGAATTAATGCCACCAGTAAAGCAACTAAAACCGTAACGCTAACCGAGCTACCAACATAACTTGCGATCGCGCTTAAAGTTGCCACTACAAACAAAAATACCAGCGTTAGCACCGCTAGTAATACCGTTAAAGCTATTTCGTTTGGGGTTTTAGAGCGTTCCGCACCTTCTACTAAGGCAATCATGCGATCGATAAAGCCTTTGCCCGGATCTGACGTGATCCCAATTGTTAATTCGTCTGATAAAATCCGCGTTCCCCCAGTCACAGAACTCGCTACATCCGATCCTGGTTCTTTCAGTACGGGCGCAGATTCGCCAGTAATTGCCGATTCATCTACCGATGCTACTCCGGCTATAACTTCACCATCGGCGGGAATAACATCGCCTGCAATTACTTTAACCGTATCTCCTTGGTGGAGGGTGGTGGAAGAAACTTCTTCTATCGAACCATCTGGTAATAGCTTACGGGCGATCGTGTCTGATTTGGTTGATCGCAACGCATCGGCTTGAGCTTTACCCCGTCCTTCGGCTACTGCTTCAGCGAAGTTAGCAAATACTACAGTGAAAAACAAAATTAAGGCAATCAAACCGTTAAATAGCCGTAAATTCTCCCCTTGAACGGGACCAAATAAATTTGGATCGATAGTTAGTAAAGCAACAACAATTGTTCCTATCCAAACCAAAAACATTACAGGGTTTTTGATCGATTGCTTGGGATTTAGCTTGACAAAAGCCTCTTTGATAGCTCTTGAATAAATCTCTTTAGTGTTAGCTTTGGGCTTATTTCGGCGTGACGAATGAGGGGCAACAGGTTTAGTATTGGCATCCATTATGGGTAATAGGTAATTGGTAAAATTGCTAATCTCGAAGTTTAATAGCTGTTGCTACTGCTGACTTGCAATACTAAAAGCTTCCGCAATTGGCCCTAAAGCTAGAACTGGAAAAAATGTCAGTACGCCCAAAACTAAAATTATTCCGGCGGTAACTGCCGTAAATAAAAACGTATCGGTTCTCAATGTGCCAGAAGTTTCGGGTACGGGTTGCTTTTGCCTCATACTGTCAGCTAACAGCAAAATAGCAATAATCGGTACGTAACGCCCTGCTAGTAAGCTTACAAGCGTGCTGAGATTCCACCACAAAGTTGCGTCTCCTAATCCCTCAAAACCCGAACCATTATTAGCGGCGGCGGAGGTGTATTCGTACACTACTTGCGAAAGCCCGTGAAATCCTGGGTTACTAATTCCCGATAAAGCATCGGCAAAGCCCAGGGTAATGGCACTGGGGATTAAAACTACAATGGGGTGAACGAGTAAGACTACACTAGCAAGGACAATTTCTCGTTGTTCTACTTTGCGCCCCAAAAATTCTGGGGTACGCCCTACCATTAATCCGGTGACAAATACCGACAAAATTAAGTAAATAAACAAATACGCTGTTCCCGTTCCCTGACCGCCCCAAACAATTTGTAAAAACATATTGAGTAAGGTGGAAAAGCCGCCGTTAGGCATTAGCGAATCGTGCATTCCATTGACTGCACCGCACATAGTCCCGGTAGTTGTAACTGCCCATAGCGCGGTTTGCGCCCAGCCAAACCTAACTTCTTTGCCTTCTAAATTTGGTTGCGGTGTATCTAGAAGGGCGTTTACTAACGGGTTTCCTTGAAATTCTCCTACGGCGGTGAGGAAAGTTAAAAAGGTAAAAATTATAAATACCATCCCAAATAACAGCCACGCTTGTTTGAGATTTCCGGCAATTATGCCGTAAGTAAAAATCAACGCGGCGGGAATACATACCATTCCCAAAGTTTCGAGTAAGTTTGTCGTTGGATTAGGATTTTCAAACGGATGCGCGGAGTTGATGGCAAAAAAACCGCCGCCATTTTCTCCTAATTGTTTAATCGCTTCAAAATGAGCTACAGGCCCTCTGGCAATGGTTTGAGTTGCTCCTTCTAAAGTTGTAACGGTTGCGGGGGCGGCTAGGGTTTCGGGTACGCCTAAAATTACTAGCAATATTGCACCCACAAAAGATAGCGGTAGCAGTATTCGGGTAATGGAAATAGTTACATCGACGTAGAAGTTGCCTAATGGTCGTCCCGTCAAGCCTTTAATAAAAGCAATACCTACTGATAAACCCGTTGCTGCTGAGGTGAACATTAAAAATCCCAGCCCTAATACTTGAGCGAGATAACTTAACGTTGTTTCACCAGAGTAGTGCTGCTGGTCGGTATTAGTTAAAAAAGAAATTGTTGTGTGTAAAGATAAGTGCCAAACTGGAGCAGTTAAGCCTGTAGGGTTTAAAGGTAAAAATCCTTGAGTGCTAAGGAGCAAAAATACTATTATGCCCATGACTAGGTTGCTATATAGTATTGCTCTAACGTACTGCCAGCCCGTCATGTTGTCTTTTGCCTGTACGCCGCCTAATTTGTAAAGAATGCTCTCTACAGGATTCATTAACGGGTCGAGGATGGTTTTCTGCCCTAAAAACAAACGAGCTATGTATCTACCAAGAGGATAGGCGATCGCTATTATTAGTAATAGCGTCAAAGCAATTTGAAAAATTCCTTGCAACATTGATGAAAATTACTTTCCATTTTGTTAATTATAGATGTGCTAGTCAACACCATTATCCACATCATCAGCTAAAACGCGCGATCGCTGTTAAACGCCAACATTTAGTCGTTTCTTTAAGGACATTAGCGATCGCCCAAAACTTGGTTGATACCAATTACTTACACCTAAGATAATTTGACCTGCACGAATGCTTGTCAATCTCCTGTTTGGGCTGCTAACTACTTGTATCTATCACTTTTTCCTAGCGATAGCAAAATGCCGCGCTATTATTCTGCCATGTCAAATAATTATATATACTTGATTTCTTTTCGCAAGTGCTTTTTTGCTACTTTCACTCGCATCTATCTAAAGATCCATAATCTTAGCTTATGTGAATAATCTTTCTAAGTTAGTAGTAACTATCAGCCTTAATGAAGGTTTTAACCGCTAATGATGTTAAAAATTTACGAATTTATAAGCCGATTTATTTAGTTTTTTGGTATAAAAGGTACTAAAAATCAGAGATTTTAGTAACAAATTACTCAGTTGTACTTATTTTGCGAAAAGAATATCATATAAGAGGATTTTATGATTTAATAGTGTATTAGTTATCTGTACAAAATAAATTAAATATTTTTACTTATTACAAAGCTAGTTTAAATTAACTGGCAGCATAAAAGCGTGAGTTAGAAATATTATGCCTTAAATCTGCATCCTTTAAGAAGGCAATTATTTTAATTTTTTATCTTATTATCAAATCTTTTTTGGATTTATAAGTAACCAAGTTAACTGCATAAGTTATTCAAACTATATTATGGTATTAAGAGCAAAGCGATCGCTAAAAGCGTCAGCCCAAGGACTCAAACTCGCCAGCCAAGCTGTTTTGGCGTTTCCCACCAAAGTTGACTTAGCCGCAAATTTAGAAATCTCACGCGCTACATTGCAAAAGTTTTTTGCGGGAAAACCTGTAGGTAAAGAGAATTTTCATCACATTTGTCAAAGGCTACAATTATCTTGGCAAGAAGTTGCTGAAGTAGAAGACAACGTAATTGCACCACCAGAAAAAAGCATTAGCGATCGCGATATTGATGCTTTAATTCAAGAAATCAGAGTAAAAGGATTTTCTAGTATTCAGCAGAGGTGCGGTATGATGCGAGTGCTAGATATGTCACAGCCTATTGGGTTAGATGATATTTATACTAACGTCAATGTCTTAGAAAAAATTATTGGGCGACGGCGGCTAGGCGTTGCAGAATTACTCAAAATATGCGCTGCTAGTAATTTCGAGCGTCCTGGTTTAGGGCAGATTCTCCAAAATCGATTACCAGGAGTAGAAGCATTAATAAAATATCCTAAACTGATTGTTTTAGGTAAACCAGGATCGGGAAAAACAACTTTCTTAAAACATCTAGCCATCCAATGTAACTACGGCAGAATAGAAGTAGATAAATTGCCAATTTTTATTACTCTTAAAGACTTTGCTGAAAGTGAAAATTGCGATCGTTTATTAGATTACGTAACAGAGCAATTTAATAGTTACGGAATTGATGACCAGGAAACCGCAGAGCTAGTATTAAGTCAAGGTAGAGGTTTAGTATTACTAGATGGACTTGATGAAGTCAAAGAAGTAGATTGCCATCGCGTATTGCAAGAAGTACATACTTTCAGCGAAAAATTTTATAAAAACTATTTCGTTATTACTTGTCGAATTGCTACTCACGAATACACTTTAGAACAATTTACTGAAGTAGAAATTGCTGACTTTGATGAACAGCAAATAACTAATTTTACCCAAAAATGGTTTGCCAAAAAAGACCTAGCTAAAATCCACAAGTTTTTAGAAAAACTCCGTAGAAACCCACCGATTCAGGAACTAGCAACTAATCCATTATTGCTAACTATGTTGTGTTTGATATTTGAAGAAATAGGTGATTTTCCTACTAATATTTCCGAACTTTATCGAGAAGGTTTGCATTTGTTATTACGCAAGTGGGATGCAAAACGAAATATTGAGCGGGAGCAAATATATAAAAAGTTATCTTTACAGCATAAAGAAGATTTACTTAGCCAAATTGCTCTATTAACCTTTAAACGAGGTGACTATTTTTTTAAACAAATCGAATTAGAGCAACATATAGCTAATTATATTTGCAATTTGCCTAATGTTAGTACAGAAGCGGAGGTGTTACAACTAGATAGCGAAGCAGTGATTAAATCAATTGAATCTCAACACGGACTATTGGTAGAAAGAGCGCGAGGAATTTACTCTTTCTCTCACTTAAGTTTTCAAGAGTATTTTACTGCTAATGAAATTGTTTCAATTTCCGATCCGCAAGTTTTAGAAACAACGTTGCGCGAATTAGTTAATAATATAACCGACAACCGCTGGCGAGAAGTTTTTTTACTAACCGTTGGTAGGTTGCGAAATGCCGATTATTTGCTGTCAATGATGAAAGAAAAAATCGATCGGCTAATTGCTGAAGATAAAAAGCTGCAAGATTTTCTTATTTGGTTAAACAGAAAATCTATAGAAGTATCTTCAAAGCATAAGTTAAACAATATTAGAGCTTTTTATTTAGATTTGGATATTGCTAGAAAACAAAATTCTGTAGGTGGGGCGCTCGATTTAGCAAGAATGCTAGATGCTGGTTTTACACGAGAACTTTGCGCCGATTTAGCGCTGGATTTGGCTTTAGATCGAACTTTGACTCTTAATTATATTCTCGATTTTGCAAGTCAACCTATGCAAGTGTTAAAAAATGTATTAGGAAGAACCAAAGAGCGATCGCGGCAGGTAGATCGCCAACTCGAAGGGGCTATACTTCAATTAGAGAAGCAGATACCTTGGGTGGATAACGGCGAAAAGTTTAAACAATGGTGGGAAGCAAATAATTATAACTGGACGGAAGAATTAAGAGCGCTAACGATTTCTCATCGAGATTTTGGTTATAGATGGGACTTTAATTATCACGAATGGGACAAGCTAAAAAAGTATTATGAAGCTAATCAATTATTAGTCAGTTGTCTGCGTACTAATAGCTATATGAGCCGATCGGTGAGACAAAAAATTGAGAATAATTTACTATTGCCAATGGCTGAAATCGAAAAATAGTTAATTAAGCTTTTTGTGAAGAATTGTTAGTTAGCATTTGCCTAATAGCTTGCAGCAATTCGTGTTCGTTATAAGGCTTAGAAAAGTAAGCTGTGGCTCCTAACTGCATGGCTAACTGGCGATCTTTTTGTCCATTGCGAGAAGTCAACATCGCTACAGGCAATTGTTTGAATGTTGGATTAGATTTTACTTGTCCTAAAAAACCGTAACCATCCAAGCGAGGCATATCAACATCGCAAATTACGGCTTTAATTGGCACAGTCAACAGTTTTTCTAAACCCTCTTGTCCATCTTGAGCTTGTTCTACTCGGTAGCCAGCTTTTTCTAAAGTTAGCGATAAAAAACGGCGGACATTGATAGAATCATCTACTACCAAAATTGTGTCTTTTTTACTTTCTAATTCTAAATCGATAATTTTTGGGGGAAGATCGGCAAAAGCGTGATCGCAACTTGCAATCCAATCAAGCATTGCCGGAACATCTACTACTGGTGCAACTCTCCCATCCCCTAAAATCGCACAGCTACTAAAGCCTAAAGGCATCGGTATACCCGGTTCTACTTGACGAATTACTACTTCCTGTTCGCCTAAAGAACTGTTTACTAACAATCCTACCCATTCGTTATTATGCTCGACAGTTAAAACCATTGGTTTGTCCTTCACCAACGGCTCGACTTTTTGCGGTGGTTTCAACCATCGATCTAGACGAATTAAAGGCGCGATACATCCTTCCCAACTAATAGCTTCCTTGCCAGCAATTTCGCAAAATTGGTTAGCAGTGGGTAAAAGCATTTCTCCAATCGAATCGCTGAGAAACGCTAGTAGCATCCCATTACTTTCAACTAAAATTACTTTGGCAACGGATAAAGTTAAGGGAACGCTGAGAGTAAAGGTTGTGCCTACTCCTGAGCGAGTATCGACTTTGATATCGCCGCGAATTTGCCTTAAGTTAGTTCGCACAATATCCATACCTACACCCCTACCAGACAAAGCCGTAACTTGACTTGCCGTGCTAAATCCTGGTTCAAAAATTAGACTTAAAAGTTGCTCCTCGCTACTATGAGGCTCGATACCTAGTATTTGAGCTTTAGAACGAATCTCATCTAAATTTATGCCACTACCATCATCTTTGACAGTAATTATAGTTTGGTTGCCTTGATAGGCTGCTTTAATTTCAATTATTCCTACTGCTTTTTTACCTAAGCTAGAGCGAATTTCTGGTTTTTCGATTCCATGATCGAAGGCATTGCGTAGCAGGTGCATTAAAGGATTATTTAATGCTTCTAAAATAGTGCGATCGATTAAAGTATGTTCGCCGCTAATTTTAAGTTCGACATTTTTGCCATACTCGGCAGAAAGTTCGCGAATAAATCGGGGAAATCTAGCTACTAAATCGGCAAAAGGTCGCATTCTAACTTTAGTTAAACTTGCTTGCAACTGCTTGGCAACTCGGTTTAATTCGCTAACGCTTTGCTCGGCTTCTGCTAAAGTTAGGTCAATATCGTTAGTAACTTCTTGCAGCCGTACGAGGTCTTGAACCATAGCTTGAGGCAACAAGTAGCGATCGCTTTCTTCGGTAATATTTGCTTGGCTAACTAATAAGTTACTATCTAAGTTTTGCATTGTCCGCACTCGTAATTTGAGTAAACTACTCAAGCTGCGGAGTCTTTCTGTGTATACATTAACGCTATTACGAGCAATAGTTAGTTCTCCAAACCAATCATTTAGGCGATCGAGTAGTTTAGTTGGTACTCGTACTGTGCTGTCTAAATCTTCTTGGCTATCTTTAGTTTCTGCTAATCTTGACAAACTGACGCTTTTAGTGTTTTCTTCCAGTCCTTTAGATGGTACTAATTCCTCCTCTAGCTGGAAAAATTCTAAGTCTGTTTCCCCAAGGCAATCGAGCAGTTGCGAGTCTTCTTGACTATCCTCGATGGCAATTATACTTTTAGGTAGGGTATGAAGTTCGCCGACTAATACCGTTGCTTGCGAGGTGCGCCAAGCTTGCAAAGCAAGTTTAGCGATTTCTGGAGCGCGATCGCTATTTGCTGCTAATTGCTGCACGACAGACTCGCACAAGCTAGTAAAAGCTTGTATTTGTAACATTTCGCCCAAACTGCTCAATTCTTGCGCCATCAGCGTTACTTCTGCTTGCAAGTCAACATCTTGAAGATTTGCAGTTAGCAGCGATTCTAAGCGCTGTAAATATTCTTCTACTTCTGTTTCAAAAATCAATCCTGCCATGTTTTGCCCATCTTCAGACATCATCGCCAGGGTATCTGAAGATGGTTGACTCTCGCCAAGGATAATGTGTAGTCGCTCAAAAGCTGGATTCGCTGTTTCTAACCATTGCTCGTCATTTAAGTCACCGCGAAAATTTAATTTGACTACTTGGCTTAAACAATCTACCCCAACTAGCAATAATTGTTCTACTTCTGAATCGATTAAGTTTGGTTGAGCCTTTAAGATTTTAAAAAAATCTTCCAAACGATGAGCTAATTTGCTCAAAGTTTCAAACCCCATCATTGCTGCACCACCTTTAATTGAGTGGGCGGCTCTTAATATACCGTCAGTGCGATCGCTATTGGTGCTTGCTAGTTCTAACAGCGCCGATTCAATCTCTCTAATATGTTCTTCAACTTCTTCTAAAAACTGATATTTAATTTCCGCTTCTTTGTCTTGAGACATGGCATTAATTTAGCTTGAAATATTTAAATCTCGTTACTTTTTCTTAGTCTATTTGAAATAAATTTAGTTGCTAACTTTTAGTTTTTTTAATTGGTTGCGGTTTTGCAAGCATTGGTGCTTGAGGATTATTTAATAACGATTGGCAATCGCTTTCTATGGCTAAACAAACATTTCCCAGATCGTCTAAAGCCTCTTGGTATTGTTCCATGTCTTTGCGATCGAGAAATATTTTTGCTGCCGTTTGCAAGTTGGTAATTGCTCCCCAATAATTGGCTTTGTCTTGTCCATTAAGTTTTGCTAATTCATACAATATATTGCCTTTTTCTACATAGGCTTCGGCAGATTGGGGGTCGAGCTTTAGTGCCACATCGAAGTCTTTAAGCGCTTTTTGGTAGCCTCGGTCTAAGTCGCCGCTATTTTGGGATATTTTGTGTTGAGTAATGCCGCGTTGGACATAAGCTTTAGCACTGGTAGGATTTTTCTCAATTGCTCGGTTAAAGTCGGCGATCGCCGCTTGATATTCGTCTTTGGCATTAGGGCTATACTCTGCCATATCATAGCGAACAATTCCGCGACTGAGATAAGCTTCGGCTTCGTTGGGGTTGAGTTTTAGAGCGTTGTTAAAGTCTTTGAGCGCTACTTTGTATTCTTCATCAGGGTTGCCACTACTTTGAGCATTTTCATAGAGCGCATTTCCGCGTTCGATATAAGCTTGAGCATCATTAGGATTGAGAATCAAAGCTTGATTAAAGTTTTCAATTGCTCCGTCGTAGTCTTCGTACTTAGAAGATATTTTTCCTTGGTAGGTATATTTAGAAGCAATTTTAGTAGCATCGATTGTTTGGTTATTTGTAGCAACTTCTTCTTGAGTAGGAAAAAGCGTCGAGCTAATTTCACTAGAAAGTCTAAAATCTTTAAATATTAACAATAACCCGAATATCCCCATAGCCCCGACACCAAAAGCGCTAAGTACGGCGAGATGATACTTTTTTTTGTTGCGGTATTGGCGATAACTTGTGGCTAAAAGAGTTTGTCGATAAGCTCTAGGAGAATAGGCGATCGCGCTAGACTTGTTTTTAGTCGCTACCAAAGTAGGTTTAGTTCTCTTGAGCGGTTGTAAATGCTGCCCTTTTTGCACGGCTTGAGAGGAGGGAAAGGGATCTCGCCCGCCTAGCTTAAAAGTTCTTTCGCACCAAGGACAAGAGCTTAAATGTTTGCCGTAACGATGTTGATTGTTGACGCTACAAGCAGTTAAATCCCGTTCGGCTTCGCTAAGGGCGCTTTGCCAAGCTTGAGCCGTAGGGCGCATTTGAGGATTATTATGCCCTTCTTCAAAGCAACGCATAAATAGCTGTTGCAATGTTGGGTGCAGCAAGTCAAATTTAGGCGCAATTAAAGTCGGCAAATAAGGTACGCGCCGCCGACTATAAACAAAGTGTCCCTCTGCTATTCGGGTTTCGTAGGGCGGCGCGTCGTCGCTACCACCTTGATAAATTCCCGCAAAGGGGTGTGTACCTTCCATTAGTAGCTGAAATATTAATACCGCAAGTCCAAACAAGTCGTGTTCTGGCTTACGATCTAGCTGGGCGAAACTCTGTCCTTGCAGTTCGGGGGGTGTAAATTCTGGCTTCCCCACTCCACAACGGTAGATTTCACCATTACGTTCGTTTTTAACTTGAAATGAATCTGTATCGACTAACGTAATTAAAGCAGTATTGCTAACTAAAATATTTGATTCGTTAACATCGCCAATGCAGTAGCCGCGAGCGTGAAGTGCGCCAAAAGCTGCGGCAAGATTACGGGCAGTACGATGTAAATAAAGATAACTAAAAAAGGGACACTTTTGGCGACGGGTTTTGGGATTATAAAAATCCAATAGCGAGTGCATTTCTTTGACTCGCGTCATCAAAAAGCCCACTACTTTTTGCTTTTCATCTACTGTCCGCAGCACGTCTACAGGCCAAGCAATAGAAATATGGTCTTTGCTGGCGGCGGGGTTGTCGGGGGGGTTTGCCAGCATCAGCATTAACTTATTGGCATGGGCTTCAGTAGGCTTATGATAGACTTTTGCCACTAGAGTTTCATCTTGTGGCACGCTATAAACTTTCGCCTCGCCTCCGTGACCCAAACTTGAGGTCGGGTCTATAGTAATAATTTGAGTATCGAGTTGACGTTTCAACTTCATAGCATTAATTGACTATAGTCGCCAGTAAAAGTGTTAAGTCATCATCTGTCCGCGTGCTAATGCGTTCCGATCGCAAAAATGCCACCAATTGTTCCTGAGCGTCTCGTTCGTCGGTTACATTGGCAACAAATTTAAACATTGGGAAAAAAAAGGGCGCATGAGGTTTACCTCCACTCATTTCTAAAGCCAGCATTTGTAATCCGTCGGAGAGCATGGCAATATTAGCTACAACACCGCGCCAGACATTTACTTGAATATTTTCTAAAGCGTTGGGTGATACTAAAAAAATTGTTTCGTTGACGTATTCTCCCCTTTGCGGCGCAGTTAGAGCAATAATGTTTCCCGCGCGATCGCACCCGACGGCTACTCCATCACCTACTTGAACGGCGGCGATTAAGTTTGGGGTAGCCACAACAATAATTAAAGTAGTAGCTAGTTCTCTGGGGGTAACTTTACAGGCGATCGCTTCTTCTTCTACGGCTTTTTTTGCGGCTTCTAGGGCGTTTGCGAGCAACAATTGCCATTTTTGGTTATCTTCAGCGTTTACATCCCCACTGCTGGCAATTTCTCCATACTGCAAGCGGATTGTTTCAACGGCGGTTTGGGAGGCAACAATTGCTCCTATTTTTCCCAAACTCGCACTACCTGCACCATCTGCTACCGCCGCTACTAACACGCCTTCTGACAATAGCTCCCAATGATGAGCATCTTGACATAGCTGCTTAATTTTTTCATGGCTTTTTCCCAGCACTGATGCTGCTACTACTCGCCAGAAACCTAAGTTTTTAGATTGGGGTTCGTCTGTCTGCATGAATTTTTGCTCGATATCCACTTGCCTTTAATAGCAGAGACCGCCATGATGGTTTTCAACCGACAATTTCTGTGTTAGCTACTTTACAGATTCTAACTATATTCAGCATAGTAATGAGATTATCTAGCGATGTATTTAGCTATGCAGACCGTTACTCAGAATGGATGTACTATTTTTACTTTACCTTATTTGGCTAAAGACTGAAGGTGTAAATTTTAACTTAAAATGCTAAGTTTTAGTCTCTTTTTTTACTGTACTATAGTATTTTTAAATCACTTACCAGAAATTTAAAAAGCCTTTGTTCTCTCTCAACCATATTTTATCATTAGGGTGCGGTTAGTCAATTGGTGCTTTCTTTAACTTTTAAAGTAAGAAAATTTACTTACATAAATGTAATAATTGTTGCTAAAATTTAGTTTCGCGGTCTTAAAAAAATGTAGTTTTCTATACAAAGATCATCTCTAATGATTATAAAAATATTGCTGTTATTGCTGGAGGTCACAAGTTAAAGTCTCGATCTAAAATTATTCGTATAATAGATTATTCTTAGGTACTTAGTGTTTTTATGACCAAAAGTGCTAATACCAAGATTGATATCTGTTTGTTTGGTGTCAGTTTAATTGGCTAATCAGTTAAAATATATTTTAACTGATTAGTGATTGAATCGTATTTTTAACAGTAATTCTAAGATTTATAAGCAGGAAAAAGTGTTAAATGACTAGCTGTGGAACCTTTCAAAAACTACGTCCGCTCAGTTTGTTGACTCACTTATCTAATTCTTACGACAGCGCGCATTTAAAAGTATTTAGCAATTCAGTCTCTTGGTCAATTTATTTAGAACAAGGTAAAATAACCTATGCTTCTCATTCAATAGAACCCTTCGATCGTCTTGATTGCCATTTACGCCGCCTAGCTCATCGCATACCCTCTTTAAGTAGCGAAAATCGCACTAAGCTAAGATTGATGTTTGAGAAAGAGTCAGAAGGAGAGCAGTTAAATATAAATCCTGACTATCAAGCTATTTGTTGGTTAATCGAGCATCGATATTTGAGCGCCGAACAAGCAAAAATTTTAATTGAAGGGTTAGTTAAAGAAGTTATTGAATCATTTTTATTAGTTACCGAAGGTAGCTATGAGTTGTGTAGTTTTTCAGAAACAACTTCAGGCTTTTGTCACCTTAGTTTGTCTAGTTTAATTAAATACGCGCAAAAGCAGTTGCAAGCTTGGCAAAATTTACTTCCAGAAATCAATTCACCTTATCAATGTCCTTACTTAGATTCTGCTCGTAGAGAACAACAACTGGCTCCAGAATTACAGCAAAAATTAACAGCAATTTTAAAAGGTTTTAGTTTTCGTCATTTAGCTATTTTACTCAATCAAGATGAATTGCGTTTGGCACAAAGTTTGTATCCATACATCAAAGCCGGAAATATATCATTGCAACCTCCCCATTCTCCCTTCGATCGTTTGCCAAACTTTGCCAACTCGTCGTCAGAAGAACAAATTAAAAGTTACCCATTAGCTTTAAAAATTTCTAATTCTAAAAGTATTGTTGCTAGTTCTTTAGAGTCATCTGCAACTCAATTGCCAAAAATTCCTCCCCGCACTCCTCAAAGCGTTAATGTTGTTTCCGAACCAATTAATAATTTACCAGAAGCACCAACAAATAAAAAAACTTACAAAATTGTCTGTGTAGATGATAGTCCAGCAATGTTGAAAGAACTAAGCTATTTTTTAGACGACGAAAGTTTCGCTGTTTCTACTATTAGCGATCCGATAAAAGCTTTAATGCAAATAGTTAGAGTCAAACCAGACTTGATTTTGTTAGATGTAAAAATGGCAGGAATAGATGGCTACGAGCTATGTCGCTTATTAAGAAATCACTCGTTTTTTAAAGCTACGCCAATTATTATGGTGACGGGAAATACAGGGATTATAGATAGAGTTAAAGCTAGAATGATTGGAGCATCAGGGTATTTAACTAAACCTTTTAGTCAATCTGACTTGTTAAAAATTGTATTCAGACATCTATCCTAACAAAATAGTTATAAGGGCGGCAAAAATCGTGAGTACAGTTTTATTAGTTGAAGATACGCGAAGTTTATTAGATTTGATAGCTGGATATCTGCGCGATAGCGGTTATACTGTAATTCCGACAAATAATGCCAAAGACGCTTTAAGTGCGGCGATAAAACAACAGCCTGACGCAATTATTACCGATGTAGTTATGCCGGGAATGAGTGGGTTTGAACTATGCCGCCAACTAAAAAGCAACCCTGCTACCGAGCAAGTGCCAATTATTATTTGTAGCTCAAAATCTGGAAAAATAGACCAATTGTGGGGAAAAAAACAAGGTGCAGATGCTTACGTGACTAAACCATTTACAAAAGAGCAATTATTAGTGGCGATTAAATCTGTAGTGGGTTAATTAATGGATAACTCTCAAATTGCTCCGCCGATAGAGCCAGAAGAAAATAAAACCGTTGATAGTTATTTAAGTTTTTACTTAAATGATGAAACCCGCGCTTTATTACTTATGAAGTACGCACAAGAAATAATAGTTGTTCCCCAATCTCGCCTGACACCAATGCCAAATATGCCAGAATGCGTACTCGGATTATTAAATCGGCGTAGTCGAGTGTTGTGGGTAGTAAATTTGGCACAATTATTACATTTACCTGCACCCGATTCGATTGCTCAACAGTACCAAATAGTGATTATGCAGGTAGAGCAAGTTAAGTTGGGGCTAGTTGTACAATCGGTTAAAGGTGTAACGCATTTTTCTTCTAAAAGCAATCAAGAACCAACAGAATTATTAAGCTACCTAGCTCCTTATGCAAACGGATGTATGACTCAAGGAGATGAGAATCTCATAGTTTTAGAAGCCAAAGAAATCGCTTATTCTCCGAATTTAAAACCTATTAGTTGCCTAGAGCAAGCCCGAATTTAAGAACATTATGAATACAAAATTCGATCCGCAATCTTCCTTTGAGCAACCGCCAGATGCTCGAAATAATAGCAAAATTTTAAATAATAAATTAACGCCTTTACAGAATAATAATGTCACTCAACAAACTAAAGCTAAATCCAAAAAGGGATTAAGCTTAAAAAAGAAAGCAACGATTTTAGCGATCGCTTTAAGTGTATTGCCAGTAATTTTAATTGGGGCAATAGCAACCTATGTAACTACAGAAAAAATCACCGAAAACCTACAACAGCAGCAAAAAGCGAGAACAATCGCTTTATCAAACCAAATAAATCAATTTATAGTTCAACAATACCGAGATATTCAAACTCTATCTCAGTTAAGTATTTTGAACAATCCGACGACAAGCTATGCAACTTCAAATAGAGCCAAGCAAGCTATATTAGACCGCTATATTAAAGACAATCCAGTTTATGACAGTATTGCCGTTATCGATTTAGAGGGAAAAGTTATATTACAATCGGCAGGCTCGACGATCGCTAACTATAACGAAATCAATTATTTTCAAGAAGTTTTAAGAACCAACCGCCCGGTAATTACGCCCCCTAGAAAATCGTCGGGAACTGGCGAATATTCAATATTTGTTGCCGCTCCGGTGGTAAATAATCGCACTGGTGAAACTATCGCGATTGTGCGATCGCGTACTCCCTTAAAATATTTTAACAATATTATTCAAGCCGAAGCCAAGCAGTTGACGCAAAGTATTGATGGCTACGTAAGCGAAGAATATTATGCAATCAACGATATTGGTAAAGTAGTTGTTGCCCCTACAAGACACACTGACTACATAGGTAGAGATGCTCAAACGATTTTTCCGATAGTCGCCGAGCAATTATCAACAGCAAGGAGCGTTGGTAGCGTCGTCGAGAAAGATTTGCTAGAGCAAAAATGGTATTTGGTATCTTATACTCCCGTAGGCAAACTTGCCGAAGTATCTCAACTAAACTGGAGCGTGTTAGTTAGTCAAGATGAAGACGCAATATTTGCCACCCGCGACGTTTCTGTCGTAACTTTAGCTGTCGCCACTCTAGCGATCGCCGCCCTTGTCGCAGCGATCGCCGCTTGGTTTGTAAATAGAGCCTTGCGCCCCGTTATGGCAGCAACAAGCGCCGTGCGTCAACTAGGAGCGGGACAATTAAATACGCGCTTGGCAGTCAACGGCTCTGATGAATTAGCAGTTTTAGGCGCTAACATCAATAGCATGGCAGAACAACTGCAAATTCTGTTGATAAATCAAGAATCAGCAACCGCCGCCGCCCAAACATTTACAGATATTACTTTACGCATTCGCCGCTCTTTAAACTTAGACGACATTCTCAAAACCGCCGTGCGAGAAGTGCGAAAAGCGATTCATACCGAGCGCGTGGTTATTTACCGTTTTAATCCTGACTTTAGCGGTACTGTCGTAGCCGAATCGGTCGTACCTGGCTGGACTCAAGCCCTAAGCCAAACTATTGACGATCCTTGTTTTAAGGAGCAACACATAAAAAGTTATAAAAGTGGTCGAGTGCGAGGAATTAACGATATTTACAATGCCGGACTTACCGAGTGCCATATCAACACTTTAGAAAAATTTGAAGTTAAAGCAAACCTAGTTGCACCAATTCTTAAAGACAAACAGTTACTGGGTTTATTGATTGCTCATCATTGCTCGGAGCCGCGTAATTGGCAAGAATCAGAAATTAATTTATTTACGCAATTAGCAGCGCAGATTGGTTTTGCTTTAGATCAAGCAAATTTATTAGCACAAGTTGAAAAGTCGCGGATTTCTGCCGAAGCCATGTTTACTGAGCAACGAGAACAAAAAGAGTTATTAGAAAATCAATTAGTAGATTTGCTCAGTGAAGTAGAAGGAGCCACTAAAGGAGATTTAACCGTAAGGGCAGAAGTTGGTAGCGGAGAAATTGGTACAGTAGCCGATTTCTTTAATGCGATCGTCGAAAGTTTGCGGGAAATTGTCACTTCAGTAAAACAAGCTACAGATAAAGTAAATATTTCTATTAGTGAAAACGAAGGGGCAATTCGTCAACTAGCGGAGGAATCAATTAAACAAAATACCGAAATTGTTAGCACCCTTGATTCAGTGGAGCAGATGACTGTATCTATTCAATCTGTAGCAGATAGCGCCGGACTTGCGGCTCAAGTAGCCCGCCAGGCTTCTAGCAGCGCTCAAGCTGGCGAAACGGCAATGGAACGCACGGTATTTAGCATTATGAATTTGCGCGATACGATCGCCCAAACTGCCAAAAAAGTCAAAAACTTAGGTGAAGCATCGCAGCAGATTTCTAAAGTTACAACTTTAATTAACCAAATTGCCTTGCAAACCAACGTACTCGCTATTAATGCCAGTATTGAAGCCTCGCGTGCGGGAGAAGAAGGTAGAGGTTTTGCCGTAGTTGCCGAAGAAGTAGGAGAACTGGCAACGAAAGCCGCCGCCGCAACTAAAGAAATTGAGCAAGTGTTAGAAAATATCCAACAGCAAACTAGCGAAGTAGTTAGAGCTATGCAACTAGGTAGTAGCCAAGTAAATGAAGGCACTCATCTAGTAGAAGATACCAAACAAAGTTTGGCAGAAATTTTACAAGTATCGCGCAAAATTGATGAATTAGTCCAAGTAATTTCTCGCTCTACAGTGTCGCAAGCAAAAACCGCTCAAGCTGTAACTCAGTTGATGAAAGGGCTGGCTATTAATTCAGAAGAAACAGCTTCTTCTTCTCGTCAAGTATCAAAGTCGCTAAAGCGAACTGTTGAAGTGGCGCAGCAGTTGCAAACATCGGTGGGTAGGTTTAAAGTCCGTAAAGATTAATGGCTGCTAGTAAAAATTCTTAGCGTGAGATTCCCTTAGCTCTCCTTTTTCAAGGAGGGAAAATATTTTGGCGTTGCTGAAAGTGTGATGATTTTCAATGGTTGGTTTACGAAAAAGATAGAGTTTCTGGTTTCACCTTCTTTATCCCATTACCAATTGGGCAACGCCAATATTTCTAAGTGTCTTTTTAAGGGGGATAACAATTATTGTCTATTAATTTAAAAGACGTTTAAAACAGGACAAAAAAATCGTGGCTAATCAAACTTTGGGGCTTGGAGAACAGCTTTATAACTATTTACTTTCTATTTCTCTGCGCGAAGCCGATATATTAGCTCAACTGCGGCAAGCCACCGCCGCCCAGCAACCAATGGCTCAAATGCAGATTGCACCAGAGCAAGGGCAGTTTATGGCGTTGCTAATTCAACTAATTGGCGCTAAAAAAACGTTAGATATAGGAGTGTTTACGGGCTATAGTGCGCTTGTGGTGGCTTTGGCATTGCCCCAAGATGGCAAAGTAGTAGCTTGCGAAGTTAACCAAGAGTATGCAGAGTTTGCTCGTCATTGGTGGCATGAAGCCGGGATTATAGATAAAGTTGAACTTCATTTAGCTCCCGCCCAAGATACGCTCGCGTTGTTGATAAATAGGGGAGAAGCTAGTAGTTTTGATTTTGCTTTTATTGATGCTGATAAAAGTAACTACGATACTTATTACGAACAAGCTTTGCAATTAGTGCGTCCGGGGGGGTTAATTGCGGTGGATAATGTTCTATGGTCTGGTCAAGTAGCGGACGCTAGTATTCAAGATCGTCGCACTAATAAAATTCGTGCCTTTAATCAAAAGCTGCATGAAGATAAACGCATAAATTTAAGCTTAGTACCGATCGCCGATGGTTTGACTTTGGCTAGGAAACTTCCTTAGTGGTGCAGTGAGGACAGGTAAGAAATTGCGCGACGGGATTGCCACAACTGCGGCACAATTGATAAGTTCCCGGCTGTAAGCCATGCTTCAATGCTACTCGTTCGTCAAACACAAAACATTCTCCTTGCCACAAACTTTCATCTGCGGGGACTTCTGCTAAATATTTAAGAATGCCGCCTTTGAGATGATAAACTTCCTCGAAACCTTGAGATAAGAGTAATGATGAGGCTTTTTCGCAGCGAATACCACCCGTACAAAATAATGCTACTTTTTTATGTTTGGTAGGGTCGAGGTTTTGCTCGACATAGTCGGGAAATTGATTGAAGGAGCTAGTGTTGGGGTTTTGCGCTCCTTTAAAAGTACCAATATCTACTTCGTAATCGTTGCGAGTATCAATAACTGTTACTTCTGGATCGTTAATTAGTGCATTCCATTCAGCAGGACTTACATAAGTACCAACTTGCTGATTTGGATCGATTTCTGGCAATCCCAAAGTTACAATTTCTCGTTTTAGGCGCACTTTCATCCGCTCAAAAGGTGGAGTCTCAGCAGAGGATAATTTATATTCCAAGTCAGCTAAACGCAAATCCGAACGCAAAAAAGAGATAACCGTATCAATACTTTTTTGGGAAACACTAGCAATTGTGCCGTTGATTCCCTCTGCTGCTAAAAGAATTGAGCCTTTAACCTCTTGGTTTTGACAACATGATAGTAGGGGTTGTTGCTTGGCGGCAAAGTCTGGTAAATTTACGAATTTATAAAAAGAGGCAACAATGTAAGTCATTTCTGGGCGCAAATTGAGATATTTTCTAGCAGAGGAGCGATCGCACTCTTGATTAAAAGATCGCTATCAACTATAATACAATCTGCCACAGGGGGGTTTAGCTCAGTTGGTAGAGCGCCTGCTTTGCAAGCAGGATGTCAGCGGTTCGAGTCCGCTAACCTCCATTATTTAGTTGTTATTTTGCTCGGACAATTCTTTACACTTGGCTTCGGCGACCCCGTAGGCGGCTAGGTATTCTTTGCCACCGAGCATAATTTCGCCGTAGTATTCGTAGGGTGCGTTGCCATAAATAGGCAAAGGGTCATCTTCAGGATAATCTTCTTTTGATTCGTCAACGATCGCTTTAAGTTGCTTTACTTTTAAGGTTTGCGCCGGAAAATAGTAGAGATTTTCAGCGTCTTGTTTTAAAAAAGCTATAGAAGGATCGATTATTTGGTCTTCAAGCTCGATCCAGCCATATTCTATAACTGAATAAGGCTCAACGCCGATAACTAAAAAGCCTTGAACGTACAAATAACTATCATCGAGTATTGCGGCTTGATAGGCATTATTAAAATATTGGTTTGCTTTACTGCTAATGCGGGCGGCGATTTCTGTGGAAAGATCGATATTTAGAGATTTACTCATGCTCAAGCGGTGGTAATAACTAATTAGGAGCGCGATCGCTCAAGCGGAAATATTTTAACACTTGTTGCCTTTAACCTAACTTTCGCGCCTACGGGTAAAACTTGGTTTGTAGAAGTTCGGGCGTGTAATTCCTTTCCTGACGGCGTAAGCACGCAGTAGCGATACTCTCGTCCCAAAAAGCGCCGATTGTGAATAGTCGCCGCCGCTTCCAATTCGGTTGGTTCTATCAGCAAATCTTCCTCGCGAATCATTAAGTCTACTTGCTCTTGTTCGTTGTCAGCCGCAGCAAAATAGCCCACCTCCGTAGCCCATAGTTGCCCTTGACGTTCGGCAAAGATAAAGTTTGCTCCGGTGACAAATTCAGCTACAAACCGAGAAGCAGGCTGCGTATAGATTTCTTGGGGCGTACCTATTTGTTCTAGCTTACCTTTGCTCATGACTGCGACTAAATCGGCGATCGCTAATGCTTCTTCTCGATCGTGAGTTACAAACACTGCCGAGGTTCCTGTAGCTTTGAGAATATCTCTAATTTCTTCTCGCAAGCGCAGCCTTACCTGCATATCTAAATTACTCAAAGGCTCATCTAGCAGCACTAATTGCGGCTGAGGCGCTAAAGCACGGGCTAAAGCTACTCTTTGCTGCTGTCCTCCCGATAGTTGGTAAGGATAGCGTTGTTCTAATCCGGTTAACCCAACTAATTCAATTAAGCGCTTTGCGGCATTTTTTTCTTGCTTTTTCAACCCAAAAGCTATATTTTCCGCCACTGTTAAATGGGGAAACAAAGCATAATCTTGAAAAACCATCCCTAAACGGCGTTGTTCTGGCGGAATCCAACAGTTAACGCTGGCAACTTTGCGCCCAGCAATTTCAATACTTCCGGTTTGCGGTTGTTCAAAGCCAGCAATTAACCTTAATAATGTAGTTTTGCCACAACCAGAAGAACCAAGCAAAGCTAAAATTCCTTGGGGTAAGTTCAAACTTACTTCCGCAACGGCTTGAGTTGCGCCAAACCACTTACTGATACCATCAAGACTTAAAATTTTCTCCATAACTCTTTTGTATCTTATCTTTGGCTCGTTTTCTGCTCGTGCAACAATACAGGCAAAGTTGAACCCATAGAAACAATTAGCATTGCCAAAGAACCCACCGCCGCATCGCTAAAGGCAACATTTTCTGTAGCTTTCCAAATTTCTGTTGCTAGAGTATCAAAGCCAATCGGGGCTAAGAGCAAAGTTGCGGGTAATTCTTTAATTGCGGTCAAAAATACCAAAACCGCACCGTTCAATACTCCCGGACGCACTAAGGGGAAAGTAATTTCTTTTAATGTCTGCCAAGGAGTGCGCCCCAAAAGCCGCGCCGATTCTTCTAACTGCGGATGCAACTGCAATAGGGAACTTCTTATTGTGCCTACCGACTGGGGTAAAAATAGTACCAAATAAGCAAATACTAGCATTGGCAAAGTTTGGTACAACCAAGGCAAATATTGAGAACCTAGAAATACTAAGGATATTGCTACAACAATTCCCGGCAAACCAAAACCAATATAACTACAACGCTCTATAGCTGTAGTTATGCGACTAGGAAACCTTACTGCTAAGATTGTGACGGGTAAAGCGCAAATAGTTGCAAGTACTGCCGTTAAGCTAGAGGCTGCAATAGAATTAAGGGCTGGCTGGGCGATCGCACGTAAAGAAGCTGTACCATAAGCTCCATCGCCACTTGTCCATCCTCGCCACCACCAAAACACTGTCACGCCAACGGGTAAAACTAAACTTAGGCTGACAACGATCGCGCAAAATAATAAAGCAATTACTTTACTAGCACCAAGTTTTACAATTACTGGGGGACGAACGATCGCACTATTGCGGGTGTAATAAGCGCCGCGCGATCGCACTTTATACTCTAGCCACAAAATCCCTAGCACCAAAGCCACTAATAATAAAGCCAGCGCCGCCGCTTGGTTGCGATTGAAACTTGACTTGTATTGCAAAAAAATAACCCGCGTAAACACATCAAACCGCATTAACGAAGGCGTACCAAAATCTCTTAACGCATACAAAGCTACTAACAACCCGCCAGCTACTAAAGATGGGCGCAATTGTGGTAACAAAACTCGAAAAAATGTATTGATTTGGTTTAAGCCCAAACTCCTCGACGCTTCTACTGTCGCCGGATCGATTAACATTAATCCCCCCCGGACACTTAAAAGCAAGTAAGGATAAGTAAACAGCGTCAGTGCTAAAACCGTCCCAAACCAGCCGTAAATCTCTGGTAATTGAGTTACGCCCAATGGTTCTAACCCTAGCTGCAATAAGCTACCAGTAGGACCAAAAGCCGCAATCAAGGCAAAACTCCCTACATAGCTAGGTACGGCTAAGGGTAAAGTAGTGGCAACTAGCCAAAACTTTCGCCAAGGTAAATCGGTTTGCAAGGTCAAAAAGGCTAGAGGGACGGCAATTAAAGCACTACATAAAGTTACTAAAGCCGCCATCCCCGCACTATTGAGCAATACTGTTAAAGTGCGCGGACGAGATACTAAATCAATGAGTTTTTCTGTACCTACACCCGCCGTCCTAATTACAAGATAAGTCAAAGGCAGTACGATCACGATCGCCGTAATTGATGCGATCGCGACTAAAAATAACGGTGGCTTTGAAGCTTTTAACCTCAAAGTACCCCTGCTTCTTGAAGTAAAGCTATAGTCCCTTGCAAGTCCGATAAGTTGCTCAAATCGATTTTGGGTGGCTTAAGTTGACTGAGGGGAATTTGTTTTTGCGATGCTTGAATCCCTTTTACTAACGGATACTCGTTAGTTTCTTGAGCAAAATAAGTCTGGGCTTTGGGAGTTAGCATATAAGCCAAAAACTTGTCTGCGTCGCTTTTTTGATCGGTGCTATTTAATACCGCCAAACCTGCCACATTTACCATTGCGCCAGCATCTCGGCGGGTGTAGTGATGAGCTACAGGGAAATTAGCGTTATCTTTGGTAAACCTATATAAGTAATAATTGTTCACCAATCCTAAAGAAATTTCGCCTCTGCCTACGGCTTCCACGATCGCGGCATTTTTGGCATAATCTTTTGTACCGTTGGCTTTCATTGCCTTTACCCATGCCAAAGTTTTTTGATCTCCTTCTAGCAAGCGCATAGCGGTAATAAAGGACTGAAAAGAACCATTAGACGGGGCCCAACCTACTTTATTGCGCCATTTGGGATTAGTTAATTGTGCTACAGAAGTTGGTAATTCGCTGGCTTTAACTTGCTTAGTATTGTAGTCAATTACTCGCGCTCGTCCTGAAATGCCGATCCATTGTCCTGCCGAGGAGCGAAACTGTGGCTCTACTTTTGCTAGTAAGTTATTAGCAATAGGTAAAGTGCGTTTTTCTTTGGCTAAAGCACCTAAAGCGCCAGCGTCTTGAGCAAAAAACATATCGGCGCGGCTGTTTCTGCCTTCTTCTAGTAATGCGATCGCAAGTTCTGCTGTATCGCCGTATCGTACCTCAATATCTATCCCCAAATCTTTCTCAGCTTTGGCAATTAAGGGCCCAATTAGTTTTTCGTCTCTACCAGAGTAAATAGTTAGCGTTCTTTGTTGTGCTGCCTCGCTACTAAAGGCTATTCCTCCACCTACAACTACCGCCGCCGCTACGATAGCAGAAATTTTCCCAAGCTTACTTGCCACCAACTTCATCCTCATGTTTGTAAATAACCGTCTTTTTAAGCGGAAGTGTCGGCAAGAAATCCTCGCCGTTAACTTTCCCAGACGTTAGCTTTTCCTTTAAAAAAAATACCACTAATTAGACTTATTTAAGAAGCTTTTGCAAATCATTTTAGTTAGAAGCAAAGCCTAGATATTATAAAATGCCTATATTGCAATGTTTATAAGTATTTTTTAGCCCATAATTATTGCAAATAATTATGACTAAGCTTTACAATTAGGCTGTTGCTGTTAAGAAACTTAGTTGAAAGCGAGTTAAAAACTTGGTGTAATACAAGTGGGGAATAATCAATTCATGAAGCACACCAAAAACTCACCGCCATCATTAAGCAAGATGTGGAAACCAATGTGGTTAGCCTCGTTAGGATTGCATGGGCTGCTGCTAGTAATCCCAATTCCGGCGGCGGAAACACATCAACCAACAAAAAAGCCTCAAGAGTTAGTTAGCAAGGTTTCGGTAACGCTTTCACCTGCACCAAAAATCAAAACATCTCCAACACCTGCAACTACTAATCGCCCCAAACCTCCACAACAAAGAGTGTTAGCGACAAAACAAGTAGCACCTACTATTGCTAAAAAGCCTCCTAGCCCCGTTGCACCGTCTGCTCAGAAACAGATAATAAAGCCTGTAACACCTGCGATCGCATCTCCTCAAAGGCAGATAGCAAAACCTGTAACACCTGTTGTTATTGATTCTTTGCCTGAAATTGAGCTAGATACAAAAAATCAAGAATTACTCCCACCGCCTCAAGTTATTCCTTCGGTAGCACCTAGCCCTGCAACCATCGCCACCAAGGCAATTAATGGCGTACCCGTCGATCCTAATTGGCAAGTTGTAGAACAACCTAATGAAGTAATGGCGGAAGCAGAAATGTTTACCCAGCCTGGCGGAAAATTGCACCCCGATATTGTGGGTAAAGTTGCTCAAATTCCTGACAAAAATCCCGATACAGTGTTTGATGAGTTTTTTCGTTCGCAGTTAGAAAGCGCAGATTTTACAGTTGAGCCTAGCGGTACTTATGCTGCGGGTGGCGGACTTTATAAACTAACTCCCAAAAATAGTTCTAATCCGCTTTATTTAGCCTTAGCTCCAGATAAACAAGGTACGGGTACAGTTGTAACGATTTGGAATAAATACCCTAGCCCCATTGAATAAACAGAAAGCTGAATTTTAAATTAGCATTGAATTATTCAATGTAAAAATGTTTGATGGGAACTCGATATTTAGGAACAACTGAAGAAGTTACAGCTTTAGATGCTTATATTAAACTCGTTAGAGCTACAGAATCAGTAACTCATCGCCTCCAGCCCCATTTAGAAACTTATAAGTTAACGGTGACTCAGTTTGGCGTACTAGAAGCATTGTTTCACTTAGGCGCAATGCACCAACGAGACTTAGCCGAGAAACTGCTAAAAAGTGGCGGAAATATTACTTTAGTGATTGATAACTTAGAAAAGCGGCAATTGGTAAAGCGCGATCGCGAAACAGGCGATCGCCGATGTATATCTGTATCCCTTACCCCCACGGGCAAACAGCTAATTAGCGATATATTCCCGGCTCATGCAAAGGCGATCGCCCAACAAATGAGTATTTTGAGCTTAGACGAACAAGTAGAGCTAGGGCGCTTGTGTAAGAAGCTGGGCAAACAAGAATAAATTTTTGGCGTTGCTGAATAGGTAATTGGTGATGGGTGATTGGTAATTGGATAAAGAAGGTGAAAGTAGAAATTCTGTCTTTTTTGTCAACCACCCCTTGAAAATCACCACCCTTTCAGTAACGCTACTTTTTACCCCCAAAATGAAGCGTTGGCAAACCAGAGGTGTCAGTTTGAAGGCTAAATAAATCGCCAGAATAAAAGCTGTCTTGAATTTCTGCTTCACTCAAACCTACAGAAGCGGTTGTAATATAGAGCGTTTCTAGATTTTCATCGCCAAATGTGCAAGAAGTTGGACGCTGTACAGGCATTTTTACTCGCATCATCTCTTTACCTGTGGGGTCAAACCGGATAACACACCAGCCGTCCCACATAGCAGACCAAATACAACCATCTTTATCTATAGTCAAACCATCGGGAAAGAAAGATTCAGCTTTTAAATCTATAAATACGCGACGATCGCTAATACTGCCGCTATCGGAGTCATAATTGTAAGCATAGATAGTTTTTAATGGCGAATCTGTCAGATAAAAAGTTTTATTGTCTGGACTCCAGCCCAAGCCATTAGATACTGTTAGTCCGGTTTCCATTACCTGTACATTGCGATCGTAACGGTAAAGTTTGCCCTGGGGTTCGCCCTTACTACTCATAGATCCAAACCAAAAACGCCCAGCGCGATCGCATTTACCATCGTTAAAACGAATGTCAGGATTATCTTCTATATCCATAATCGGCGTAACTTCACCATTGCTAGTATCCAAAAAAGCGATCCGATGACGTTGACCGATAATTAGGCGATTATTTCCGGCGGGTGCAATACAACAAACAACTTCACCCACATCAAAAAAGTTAGTTGCCCCTGTCGCTGGATTAAACTGATGGACGCGATGGTTGTAAATATCCGCCCAGTAAAGCAATTGCTCGTCAGGATGCCAAAAGGGGATTTCTCCTAAACGCGCTCTAGCTTCGAGAACATTTTTTGGCGAGTTGATTGTATTCATGACTTTTGAGCGATTAAACAACGAATCAATCGTATTTGTTTTATGCCAACTTACCGACAGCATTTGGTAGTATTTACTAATACTTTTTGACAACTTGTATTACTATTATTAAGTCAATATTAAATAATTTAATGTCAAACTAAATATAGCAGACATCATAACGATCGCCTTACGACCAGGCAATTAAAACGGTCATGGAGGGCGTAGCTGGCTAGGCATTTACCATACATTTTCTTTTGCCAATTAAATAGTACGATTAGAAGAAAAGCTAGATAAACTAAGGTCGATTGCGGCAAAAGATGGACGAGATGGTGCGGTGAAAATTCATCAAGATTTAGATTTGTACAGTTTAGTTTTAAAGAAAGGCGATCGCCTTCAGCCTTGGTTTCTTCACTAATAAAGCTCCAAGGCTGTTGATCTCGTTATCTCAAGATGTGTTGGGCAGCAATGGCTAAAAACAATTTCGGTGCTTAGAGATGGTGATTTTGAATTGCGTTGAATGTACCGCCAAATAAGCGATCGCGGATCGTATCGCTACCAAGAAAATCATGAGGAAAACCTAACTCAATTTGGCTAACTTCATTTAGGCGTTGTAGATGCTCTGGCGCAAGCGTAACATCTAGGCAAGCGAGATTATCTTCAAATTGCGACAACTTCCGCGCTCCAATAATTGGGATAGTCACACCACTTTGAGCTAATAGCCAAGCTAAAGCAACTTGGGAAGGCGAATGTCCAATATCCGAGGCAACTTGACTAACAACTTCAGAAATAGCTAAATTCTTGTCAGAAATTTGTTCTAATCGCCTTTGCTCCTCGCTATTACCTTGAGACTTGTTATATTTGCCTGTAAGTACGCCACCACCTAAAGGACTCCAAGGCGTAACCGCTAAGTCAAATGCTTTTGCCATCGGTAATAAGTCTCGTTCTGGCGTTCTTTGCACCAAACTGTACTCTACTTGCAACGCGACAAAAGGTGTCCAGCCGTAACACTGTGCTAAGGTATTTGCTTGCGCCACAATCCAAGCAGGTGTATCAGAAATGCCGATGTATAGTACCTTGCCAGCGCGTACCAGATCGTCAAGACTTCGCATTACTTCTTCAATCGGTGTCATGAAGTCCCAAGCATGAAGCCAAAATAAATCGATATAGTCAGTATTAAGGCGTTTTAGACTTCCTTCTAGCGATCGCATCATATTTTTGCGATGATTGCCGCTACCGTTGGGATTACCTGTTTTGTCGTTCATTGCTAAAGGAAACGAGTATTTAGTAGCAAGTACGAAACGTTCGCGATCTGAAGCAATAAAATCGCCAACAATTTTTTCGCTAGAGCCATCAGTGTAGCCATTAGCAGTATCGATAAAATTTCCACCTGCTGCCACAAAAGCATCGAATATTTGACGGCTTTCGTCTTTAGAAGCTCCCCAACCCCAATCTTCACCAAAAGTCATTGTGCCTAAACAGAGTTCAGAAACTCTTAAACCGCTTTTACCTAAAAGTTTGTAGTGCATGATAATTTTCTCTAAAATAGATTGATGATTTAAGCTAAACCTTCAGCTAGTGCTGTTGCACCACCGAATGCTTCGGTTAGGGCGATCGCCCTAGTTGTAATATTCTCGAAACAAAACAATACGCCCATTTTGCAAGTGAAACAAACCGCAGTAGTGATTCCTGTTGCCAACACATTAATCAAAGCGTCCATGTTTTTCTCTGCAAGTAAGTAGAGAAAATCACGAATAGTTTGTTCTGAAATCCACCGTTAGCATCTGCTTTCCCGCTTGCTGGCGCTGGTGGTTTTTGAGTATTGGCGATCGCACTTTGACCAACTGTAGCGGCAGCTAATTCTACAACTCCAGCACCGATTGCTTTCTGGCGAGAAATGGAAAAAATTTTATTGCTCATGGTTAGTGATTTTTAGATGAAAAAAGTGAAAATGCGATTAATCTTCCAAAAAAAGTAATTTTTTCCGTTGGTTCTGTTTTTGATCTAAGCTTTTGGATAGGTACAAGATAAGTTTTTGAGGATAACCATTGTTTTTCTAGCAATAGATTTTGCCTTTTTTATAGCTTAGATACAGCAAGAGGCTGATTCCTAGCGATTTCTTGCCTAGAAGTATCAAAATCTTGCGAACCCTTAAAAACTATCTCGATAATTTTTGGGTGTTGTACCAAAAGCTTTACGAAACTGAGCAATAAAATGGCTTTGATTTGCAAACCCAAGTCCGTAAGCAATTTGGGCGATAGACATTTTTGTGACTTTTAGCAGTATTTTTGCCCTTTCCATTCGTCTTAAAATTAGGTAGCGATGAGGTGAAGTACCTGTAGCAGTTTTAAAAGCACGGGCAAAATGAAACTGGCTCATATGTACAACCGCAGCCATATCAGCAATACTTAAGTCTTCGTGAAGTTGGTCTTCAATCAAATCTTTTACTTTATTTAGCTTAAAAGCATCCAATGCTCCATTTACTAGCACGGGCTTTGCTACGGTAAAGTTGTAGTTTCGCAGCAGATGAACGGCTAATAAGTTCCTCAATGATTCAACGTATAGTTTCCCTGCTACACTACCGTTGAGAAGCTCTAATTTGAACATTTGGGCAATGTACAGAATGGTAGAGTCTAGAAAAATAACGCGGTGTTGTAGTTCAACAGGTGCAGAGAGACTGCTTTCTAAGGCTACTTGTGCTAAAAACTTTTGGTCTAGCAAAATATTGACATATTCACTTTCTCGTTCTCTTTTATGCCAGACAAAGTTACGATCGCCGTAAATAAATACACTTCCTGGGGGCAAAGGTGTTGACTGGCTTTGATTGCCATCAACTGACCAAGTTACGCGCTCGTGCGGTAGAAAAGCAACACTGATAGCCTGAGATGGCATGGCAAAATCAAATTCACCGACTTCATCTAAACAACAATACTCAACACTAATATTGTCCCAACAGGCTTTGAGGCTGAAGGAAGGCTGCTGAAGAACTTGCAATTCCATAGTGCGATCGCTTTCAATCATATTCCTAGCATATGTTACCCCTACGTTTGTGAGGAGATAACGGAAAAGTGATAAGTACAATCGTCTTTCAATCTTCACCCATGTCTCGAATTATCAGCTAGGAAGAATGCGATCGCATTCTTCCTAAACTTTTAATCACCCTTAAACACAGATTTTACTGTTGATGTGATGGTGTCTCGCGCATCTTTAAGGGCTTGAGCGATGGGTTTGTGTTCTTGCAAAAATACCCGCGCGCAATTGCGCCCAGGTAATCCCGAAATTGAGCCGCCGGGGTGAGTTCCCGCACCTGTAAGAAATAAGCCATCAATGGGGGTTTTGTAATTGGCTATTTCTGGCAAAGGACGGAAACAAAGCATTTGGTCTAAAGTCATGTCTATGTGATAGTAGTTGCCTTTATAAGAACCTAACCGTTCTCCAAGTTCGGCAGGACTTTCGACATGACGGGCAATAATAGAGTTATTAATGTTAGGCGAATACTGAGCTAGTTTGTCGATTACACGGTCGGCTACTGTATTTTTTAGTTCGTCAGTCCAACCCGTACCTTTTAAGCCCGTACCTTCAGCGCCAGCAATTTGATAAGGTGCGAAAAATTCAATCCATAATGTATGCTTACCTTCTGGAGCCATTGAAGGATCGAGGGCGGTAGGCATAACTAAATACATTGATGGATCTTCATCGGGAATTAAGCCAATCGTACAGTCGGTATGAGCCTTTTCTACATGATTAACTGAATCGGCAATTAACACCGAACCCATTAAGTATTCATCTCGATGATCGTGGTGTTCAAACTTTAATGGTTCAGATAAAGCACAGTCAATTTTGAGAATAGTTTCATTATTATTGACGATTCGACGATCTAGGCGATCGCGCAAATTTGCGTCGGCGCTATCAATATCCTTTTCGTCTACAAGCTGCAAAAATAGCCGTTTAGCATCAATGTTTGAGATTACACCTTTATTTGCTCGATATTCTTTACCGCCAGCTACTCTTACACCTACAGCTTTGCCATCATCCACTATTACTTGTTCGACATCTTGCTCTGTTAAAATTACGCCACCAATGCTTGTAACTAACTTAACTAAAGCATCCACCAAACCACCAGAACCGCCGCGAGGTCTTGCCATACCTGGATTGTGGCGCAATACCATCATCATCGCCCCAAAAGCCATTGCTTTTTGCGAGGGTGGCGAACTAAGTTCCGCAGACATCCGCGCTAGAGGTGCTTTGACAAACTCACAGTCAAAATACTCGTTAATGTTGTCAAGGGGACTGCTTAAAACTGTCCGCAATAGATCCAACGTTGTATCAACACCGCCGATAACTGAAAACAAGTCTTGGAGTTTTTTAAAGTCGTAGTTGCCAGCAATATCAACTAATGATTTGGGTGGGGAATTGAAAAAAGCATCGATAGAGTTGACAAAGCGCTGCCAGTATTCGACATATTTAGCATATTGCTCGGCATCGCGATCGCTAAATCGGGCAATTTCTTTACAAGTTTTTTCTACAGAACGATGGGCTAAAAAATACTTGCCATCGGGATGAGGACAAAATACTACTGGATCGCAGTATAAATATTCTAATCCGTACTTTCTTAGTTCCAGTTCTTCTACTACTTGACCTAAATGGATAAATATGTGGTTAATTGCACAAGGGTTAAATTTGAACCCCGGTGCTTCTTGAGGCATGGTTTCTTCTGTTGTCGAACCACCGCCGGGAATTGAACGTTTTTCGAGTAATAACACGCTATAGCCAGCTTTAAGGAGGTAAGCGGCACAAACTAGCCCATTATGTCCAGCGCCAATAATGACGACATCATACGCTTGCATGGATAAGATTTATGTAAAGGTATCTATTAAATATTAAGAAGTGCTTAATAAAGATAACTCATTCGCCAGTTACATAAATAGGCATTGTTGAATTGGTAATAAACTATCGGTGCAAAAGCAGATTAGTTGAGTTTTATTGTCCCTTAAATACCGAGCCAACGGTTGATTTGATTGAATCTCGCGCATCTCTAAATCTTTGAGCAATTGGTTGTTGTTCGTGTAAGAAGATTCTCGCACAGTTGCGTCCTGGCATTCCTGAAATCGAACCGCCGGGATGCGTCCCCGCACCAGTCAGAAATAATCCCTCAATTGGTGTTTTGTAATTAGCTATTTCCGGTAAAGGACGGAAAAATATCATTTGATCTAGGGTCATATCAATATGATAATAGTTGCCTTTGTAAGCGCCTAATCGTTCGCCAAGTTCGGCGGGACTCTCGACTCGACGGGCAATAATTGCATCTTTGACATTGGGTGAATAGTCGGCTAACTTATCAATTACTCGGTCGGCTACTTGGTTTTTTAGTTCGTCAGTCCAACCCGTACCCTTTAAACCCGTACCTTCAGCGCCAGCAATTTGATAAGGTGCAAAAAACTCGATCCACGCTGTATGCTTGCCTTGGGGAGCCATTGAAGGGTCAAGCATGGTAGGAACTACTAAATACATAGAAGGGTCAGCATCGGGAATTTCGCCCAAAGTACACTTACTATGTGCTTGTTCGACGTGGGTAACAGAATCGGCTATTAGTATTGAACCAATAAGATAACTGTCGTCGTGGTTGTGATGTTCAAAGTTGAGAGGTTTGTCTAAAGCTAAGTCAATTTTGAGGATAGTTTCATTATTGTTGACGATGCGGCGATCTAATCTTTCCCGTAAATTTGGATCGGCGCTATGCACGTCACTCGCATCTATCAGTTGCAAAAATACTCTTTTGGCATCAATGTTTGAAATTACCCCTTTATTGGCGCGGTATTCGACTCCTCCAGCTACGCGTACGCCTACCGCTTTACCATTATCAATTAAAACTTTTTCTACTTGCTGGTCGGTAAGAACCACGCCGCCTTTGGCTTTGACTAACTTTACTAAAGCTTGTACTAACGCCCCTGTACCGCCGCGAGGTCTTGCCATTCCTGGGTTATGACGCATTGCCATCATGATTGCACCAACAGCATTAGTCTTTTGTGAAGGCGGCACGCCAAGTTCGGCGTACAATCTAGCCAAGGGTGCTTTGAGAAACTCGCTATCAAACCACTCATTGAGGGCATCTTCGCCGCTACCAAGCATAGTCCGAATAAAGTCTAGAGTTTTGGCCGGAGAACCAATGACAGCAAACAAATCTTTTAGCTTTTTGATATCGTAGTTGCCAGCAATATCAATAATAGATTTGGGCGGAGCGTTAAACATAGGAATCATCGCCCCTAGCGCCCGTTGCCAAAATTCTGTATATTCGCGGTATTTTACAGCGTCGCGATCGCTATATCTAGCAATTTCCGCACAAGTTTGTTCTAAAGACTTATGCCCCAAAAAGTATTTACCGTCAGGATGGGGACAAAAAACTACCGGATCGCATTCTAAATACTCTAAGCCGTACTTTTCTAGTTCTAATTCTTGAACTACTGGGCCTAAATGAATAAATTCGTGATCGATCGCGCAAAGGTTAAACTTAAATCCTGGAGCTTCTTTAGGGAGCGCTTCTTCGGTAGTTGCCGCACCACCTGGAACCGAACGTTTTTCTAACAGTAGAACGCTATAACCAGCTTTGAGTAAATAAGCAGCACAGACTAAACCATTGTGTCCTGCTCCAATAATCACCACATCATAAGATTGCATAACGCCTCGGCTCCAGATCCGTATATACCGATTTTAGAAATAAGTTACCCAAGATACAATCAATCGTCCGTTGTAGATGCGATTACCCAAGGGGTAGCGTCAGCGGGCGATCGCTCTTGATAGTTTCAGCGACTCCAAGTAGGCAGATTCAACGTTGATTAAATTTACTAGAATTAGCACTATACATCCCATTGTCATAAACGGAGTTAAAAAAAATCCTGTTAGAGGCTTCGTGCCTATTTAGGTAGCCGCCGAGATAGATGCGAAAACCACACTGATGGTATCGTAAACAAATAATTTATTGCCTGAAATGCCAGCAACCATGTCACCTCAAACTATTTTGTCTCAACTTCGTTACGACGAGCGCGGTTTAATTCCGGCGATTGTTCAAGATTATTTAGATGGCACGGTTTTAATGTTGGCGTGGATGAACGTTGAATCGGTGCAAAAAACCCTAGATAGTGGTGAAACTTGGTTTTGGAGTCGTTCGCGCGGGGAGTTGTGGCATAAAGGCGCAACGAGCGGGCATATTCAAAAAGTCAAAACCATGCGCTACGATTGCGATCGCGATGCGTTACTTGTAGGCGTAGAACAAATTGGCGATATTGCGTGTCACACCGGGGAACGCAGCTGTTTTTACGGGGACACCGATGGGCAAAATGTCGCGCCGCCAGGAGATACATTATCAGAATTATTTAAAGTAATATGCGATCGCCGCGATCGTCCTACCGATAGCTCCTATACTTGCCAGCTATTTGCGGCTGGGGATAATAAAATTTTAAAGAAGCTCGGCGAGGAAACGGTGGAAGTGGTGATGGCTTGTAAAGATGATGATGTTGAGGCGATCGCATCCGAAGCTGCGGACTTGCTGTATCATACTCTTGTTGCTTTAGCCCACCATCAAGTAGATATTAAAGATGTTTATCGCCAGTTGCAAGCCCGTCGGCGCTAAAAAAAGTATTTAGAGGGCGCGTATTTATAGCTACGCTCCCCTAAACTTAGAACGTGAAAGTAGTAGTGCGGACTAAGCCTACTAATGTTATTTCGTTATTGCTATTAGATTCACGATTGAATAAAACAAATGCTCTTGGAGTCACGCTGATATTGTCGTTAACTCTAAAGCGATAATAACCTTCTAAATGCTAAGGAACGGCTCTTTCTTCTCCTGCTATCTCCGTCACTGCATCCCCACTAGCACTAGAGCGATACAACGGTTGTTTAAACAACAGACCCGCATTGTTTCCTTCGGCAAACAAATCTCTAAAATGCAAGCCTACCAAAGAAAGAATTAAGCGGCTTCAATATAAAACATTTTTACCGCCAGTTTTAATCTTGGCAAGATAACACTTGCTCTAAATAATACAACATTAAAATCAGCAAACTTACGCTCAAAGCCAACCATAGCCAAAAATTATCGGCAAATACTGGAGTTTGATCTAGCGCAAAGCCACCTAATGGCGGCCCGATAAAATAGCCCGCAGCCCAGCATAAAGAACTAATTGAAAAATACACTCCTAGTTGAGATTTGGGTGCTAATTCGGTAATTAAAGCAGAAGCAGAGGGAGTATAAGAAACGATCGCGATCGCAAATACACTTACGGCTAAAACTGCCCACCATAATTGATGATTAGTAGCAACTCCTGTCACCCAAACTAAAGTAAAACCAATGGCCCACATCAAAGCCGAAAAACTTAAGGCTTGGGGATGAGTAAAGCGTCTTAAGCCCCTAACGACAGGCAATTGAGTGAGTATAGAGATTGCCAAATTCCAGCCAAAAATTAGACTAATTGTTCCTTCAGTAAATTCTGCTCCCGACGCTCCTAAACTTACAAAGTTTTTGAGATAAAGCGGTAAGGTACTTTGCAACTGCGAAACATAGGTGGTAAAGATAATATTTACTAAAACGTAAATTAATAATCGGCGATCGCTTAATGCTATTTGCCAGCTAGATTTGGCTGAAGCCGAGTCATTTAGGGCAGGCTTATAGGTTTCTTTAATGACAAAATACACCACGCCAAAAAATATTACAAAAGAGATGGCATCAATAATAAATAGCGACCTGTAAGCCCCAGTCGTGCTAATTAATGCCCCACCTAAGACCACACCCATTCCTAAGCCAAGATTGTCTGCAAGGCGGGTCACAGCGTAAGCTTCATGACGTTGGGCGGGGGCGGTCAAATCGGCTACTACCGACTCGTTGGCAGGCCAATATAAGCCTTGTCCTAAACCCACTAACAAGTTACCAATAACTAAGATGAGAAAATTATTAGCACTTGCAAGGACTAAAGAAGCGATCGCGCTAATAGCTGCCGAAAGCAATAAAGTCTTACGCCGTCCCCAATACTGCGAATCGGAAAACGAACCGCCCAAAATTCGCCCCACAACTCCAGAAATCGACGCACTACCTAAGGCAAAACCCACCGCCGTTGCTGATAATCCTACTTGATTGACAAAAAATATCGGAGCATAAAATAAAGTGAAGCCCGTACCAACTTCAGATAGCAAACGCCCAATTGCCAGAATCCAAACTTGAGGGTCTAGCTGAGGCATCCCGGAAGGCAAGTTATTTTTTTTAGAAAAATTCATTCAATCTTTAGATATATGCGGAATGTACTGAGTAATTTTGATAACTAATAAGGGAATTATAAATACATAAATATTTCCTCAGATCGCGTATCTGTATTATCCAATGACTTCTGTAATTTTAAAGGTACTTATTTTAATTGCAATATTGTGGGGGTTATATTTTTTTTACGAGCGCAAAGCTAAAAGCAGTCATGGAAAGCGAGTTAATAGACAGCCTTCTAGAAATCTGCAAACAAAACTTTTACGGTTATTAAATGGCGATCGCCATACGGCAAATCGGCTCATCGCCTTAGCAAAGACTAGAAACCCGGATAAATCTGTAGATTGGTGGGTAGAGAAAGTAATTTTTGGCTTGGAACGCGATCGCACGTAGGTATTAGTTTTCGTGTAGCCAAGTAGTTACATCGGTAATCGCCGAAAAATCTAGTAAAGCTACAGCTAATTGTTCTAGGCGATCGCTTGGTAAACTACGAATTTGCTCTAAAGTTGTAGCCTCAATGCTGCCAAAGCGACGTTCTAGTTGACGTACAACTAAAGTTGATTCTCCTTCCTGTCTGCCTAATTGCTGTCCTTGTCTAACTCCTTCTTGGAGAATTTGTTGATAAATGACTGATTCCTTCATGATATCCTCTCTAAATAATTGATTAATTAAGTTTTGCTCGAATCTTAAACCCGCCAATATTTCTACACTTGCAGCCAAATTTTGTCTTTGTGGCGTTGATTCAATCCTAGCGACTTGCGTGGCTACTTGCTCTAATAAACTTCTAGGTATTTCTGCCCTAGCAAGGGCTGCTAGTGGGAGGAGAGCATTATCAGCCAGTAGTGGGGCTGGATCTTGTTCCCACAGACGAATTACTCGGTAGCGATGCCAAGTGTTGGCGGCGGTAAATTCGTTGATAAATACAGCTTCAGAAGTTGTGGATTTGAGAAAAATAATAACTTGCTCGATAGGACACCGATATTGCCGATATAGTCGCAACCAATAATCGAGCATTCGTAAGGGTAACGGTGGTTCTAGTACAGGTAGAGTTTGAAACTCTAAATGCAAGATTTGGTTAGAAGTTTGTAATAGTGTTACTGAATCAGCGCGGATTGGTTCTAGGCTTAATTCGGTTTTTAGTACCTCAACTTCTGTTGCTTGCGTTGGAAATAACCAACGGGCAAAATTTAGCGGATATTCTTCAGCTAGATATTTGCAGATATTGTCATAAGTCATGGCGAAGTCTATTCCTTTTGCTAACCTAATGAATTGTTAGCTATAACGAGTCGCCGTGAAATCATTTTTGTTTGTAACCGATTTAGATAATACCCTTGTGGGAGAAAGTCGCGCTTTAGCCGCACTCAATGATAAACTTGTACAGCATCGAGAAGAACACGGTACAAAAATAGTTTATGCTACTGGGCGATCGCCTCTACTATTTGCCGAACTCCAAAACGAACAGCAACTCATAGAACCAGATGCTTTAGTTGCCTCTGTTGGTACAGAAATTTATTTTAACGGTAGCGATACCGCCGATAAGGGATGGTGGGACAAACTAACCCCAGGATGGGATCGAGAGGCAATCATTGCTGCTACGGCTCATTTTGCCGACTTGGTAATGCAACCAGATTCCGAACAGCGTCCGTACAAAGTTAGTTTTTTGCTGACGGAAGACTCTGCGCGAGAAGTTTTACCACAGCTAAAAAAATCTTTACAACAGCAAGGCTTAGATACTAAGTTAATTTACAGCGCTGGTATAGACTTAGATATTTTGCCCCGTCATGGCGATAAAGGTTTAGCCGTGCAATATCTGCGCTCTTTATGGGATATAGAAGCAACGCAGACGGTTGTTTGTGGCGATTCTGGCAATGATATTTCGTTATTTTCTCAAACAGAAGAACGGGGCATTATTGTGGGTAATGCCAAGTCTGAACTATTGCAATGGCATAACGAAAACCCGGCGGACTATCATTATTTAGCGCAAGCTTTTTGTGCGGGTGGTATTCTAGAGGGCTTAAATCATTTTGGTTTTATTGAATGATTAGCTATCTTAAAGGCATTGTTGCAGGCATTTCTAAAACTACTACTAATCGCGTTACTTTGACTTTAGAAGTCAACAATTGCGGCTACGACTTGCTAATTCCCGCCCGGTTGGTGCAACAATTGCCTCCCCTTGGCGAAACTGTCCAGATTTTCACCCATTTGCAAATTAGAGAAGAACAACCTTTACTCTATGGATTTAGCACTTTAGCCGAACGAGATTTATTTCGGCAATTAATTAGCGTTACAGGTATTGGGGCTGCAAATGCGATTTCTCTCCTCGATACTTTACCTTTACCCGATTTAATTAGCGCGATCGTTACTAGCAATACGCAGCTATTAATTCAAACTCCTGGCGTGGGGGGAAAAACTGCCGAACGTATTTGTTTAGAATTGCGGAAAAAACTAGCAGATTGGACGGATATTCCGGGCTTGGTTGCCCCTACTGATGGCCCTAGCCCTGCCATTTTAGAAGACGTGCAGATGACCTTACTTGCTTTGGGTTATACGCCTAGCGAAGTTTCTAAAGCTTTGCAAGCGGTGAGTCAACAAGTGGGGTTGGCAAAAAATGCCAATGCGGAAGATTGGATTCGTCAAGCGATTTCTCATCTGAGCAGTTAATATTATTTTATTTTTAATAGCTTTGTAGGAGCGTTAAGTAAACTCTGTTTTAATTTTATTTAATGCTTCATTAAGGGCTTTAGCTTGTGTCCGACTAATAAAATATCCAACAATCAATTTTCCTTCACTATCTACTAAGAAAATACGAGCGATAGCTGGACTTTGAGAAATTTTAACTATAGTGCCATCTTTAAGGCTAAATATAGGATTAGATTTTAAAAAATCTCGGCTGTAAGCTTGGTTCATTCCAGGCACATTAAATAAAATAGCCATAACTTTTGCTGTATTTTCTGATGTGTAGTTAAATACTTTTGCCTCTTTTTTTGTTTGCCCTTCTATATATTCACTGACGATTTCTTCAGCTTGTTCTATAGCGTCGCCGAATAAATTTTCTATAATATTCCACATAATTATTTCCTCATTTAAGATTATTTACCGTCACCCACTACACTTATAAATCCCTGAAAGCTGTTAAAGCTAACACTTAGCAGCAAAATTTTAGGCTATAAATTCTCGCAGCAGTTTAAAGATAACTATGGGCTTAAACCCTTACAGATAATTTTTGAATCGACAAGATCGATTGTCTGCTACTTTTAGGCACGAGCGAAAAATGATGTCTAGCGATCACTCAGATGAGCAATTAAGCCCATTAAATGCCATTATTAGCCAAATTTTACTGTAATTAGCTTTTATAGCTGGCTAGGTAAGCTCAACAGTCGATAGCCTAAGTTATCTCCCTAGAACGATTCCTTAATATAGGTAAATTGAGAAAATAAGAGAATTGTGTTTTTATACCTGACTTACTTAAATGGCAACTCCCATAGAATTTAATTTATTTGCACCGTATATCAAGGGAGCCGCATTAGTTGGCGAATTTTCCGATTGGAAAGATGTACCAATGGAAAAAGGCGAAGATGGCTACTTTCGCACTTACGTAGAATTAGAAGACGGAGTTTATCAGTATAAATTTCGCGTTCAATCTAAATCGTGGTTTTTTGAACCCGATCAATGGGTAGAAGTTGTAGATCCTTACGCCGTCGATATTGATAATGCTAGTCAAAATGCGATCGCGCGGATTAAGGGTGGAGAAAAAATTGTCGATACGTATGTATGGAAACACGACGATAAACCCCTCCCCGCCGATAGCGAATTAGTAATATATGAGTTGCACGTAGGCGACTTTTCGGGGGGAGAAGACGATCCTTACGAGCGCGGAAAATATAAGCACGTAGTCGAAAAATTAGATTATCTGTGCGAATTGGGCGTAAATGCGATCGAAGTTATGCCTGTAAAAGAATACCCCGGCGATCATAGTTGGGGTTACAATCCTCGCCACTTCTTTGCTACCGAGTCAAGTTACGGTCCAACAGAAGGATTGAAGCAGTTGGTTGATGAATGTCATGGTAGAGGTATGCGGGTAATTATGGATGGTATTTACAACCACTCCGAAGCCGAAGCACCTTTAACTCAAATCGATCACGATTATTGGTATCATCACGCCCCCCGCGATCCTGATAATAACTGGGGCCCAGAATTTAACTACGAATTTTACGACGAAAAACTAGAAACTTATCCCGCCCGTAAGTTTATTGGCGATAACGTGCGTTTTTGGGTGGGCGAATATCATACTGACGGCATCCGCTTTGATGCAGCGCGGCAAATCGCTAATTACGACTTCATGCACTGGATTGTCAAAGAAGCTAAAGATACAGCGAACATGAAGCCGTTTTATACTGTTGCCGAACACATCCCCGAAACTCCGAGCATTACTAATGTAGACGGACCAATGGATGGCTGCTGGCACGATAGTTTTTATCACTGCATTTTAGAGCATATCTGCGGCGATGTTTTCGATTTAGAACGCCTTAAAGATGTAATTGATTGCAAACGTCAAGGGTTTTTAGGTGCTACGAATGTCGTCAATTACTTGACAAACCACGATCACAATCATGTCATGGTAGAATTAGGCGATCGCGAAATCTTTGACGAAGCAGCTTTTACTCGTGTCAAACTAGGCGCAGCAATTCTTATGACTGCTGTAGGTGTCCCGCTAATTTGGATGGGTGAAGAATTTGGCGAATACAAGCCCAAAACCCCAGATTCTGCCAAAATTGATTGGACTTTGTTAGGCAATGACTTAAATCGCGGTTTATTTGAATCCTACAAAGGTTTAATCAATCTGCGTAAAAGCAATCATGCACTATATACAGAAAATATTGAGTTTTTCCACGAAAACCCCGAAGCAAAAGTCTTAGCTTACACTCGTTGGAATGATGAAGGTTCTCGCGTGGTTGTAGTTGCCAACTTCTCGGATAACTTCTTAGGCGGCTATCAAGTTTCTGGATGTCCCGCCGGAAAATGGCACGAATGGACAAAGGACTACGATTTAGAATCTGGCGAAGATGGATTAATGGCCGACTTGGGTGAGTACGAAGCTAAAGTATTTGTTTGGCAGCAATAAAGACTTTTTATTATTCGCTTGCGGATATGTAAACCTAACTACTTGCAAAATAATTATCTATTAAGCAGCCCTTTCCATACCAGAAAGGGCTGCTTTTGTTTAAACTTCCTCAGCTTCCGGTGCTGTTTTACCAAACTTTCGACGGCGGCTAGTTATCAATTTTTCGTAACGGTTCATTAATGGTGTTGTACTAATACCGTGCAAAATTACTGAAAGCACAATAGTAATGTAGGTAATCCAGGCAACTTGTTCGCCCAAAGAATCTTTCAATCCATGTCCTAACGCATAGCACAAATAATACATAGAACCGACACCGCGCACTCCAAACCAGCCAAATAACAAGCGGGTAATGGGTTTGTAATGACCTCCTATTGTACTAATCCAAGCGCCAACCGGACGAATTACAAATAGCAACAACCCTCCCACTAATAACCCAACGCTCAAATATTGCCAAATTGCTTGGACGCGCAACAACGAACCTAAGATTAAAATTGTTGCCACTTCCATTAATTTCTCAATTCGTTCGGTAAATTCGAGTTGAGAATGACGTTTTTCTTCATCTTCATATTGTCTTTGGGCGGCTATCCCTGCGACAAAAACCGCCAAAAAGCCGTAGCCGTAGACAAATTCTGTTAGAGAATAAGTAAGTAAGATTGTACTAATGGCCACAAAATCTGCCATCAAACTGTCTATATGGGTATGTTTTTCGAGTTTTTGCTCTAAAAAAACAACCGCTTTAGCAACAATAATTCCCATTCCTATCCCAGCAACGATCGCCCAAATTAGGTCTACCGCCACCCATTCTTTAAACCAATCTTGCCAGTTATTACCTTTTTCTAGCCAATGAATCCCAAAATAAACAAACGGAAACGCTAAAGCATCGTTTAAGCCACCTTCAGAAGTTAAGCCAAAACGCAATTCATCTTTGTCATCGGTATCTGCTAGTTGAACTTCTGAAGCTAGTACGGGGTCGGTGGGTGCAAGAATTGCGCCTAATAATATAGCAACTCCCCACTCCATTTTTAAAACCCAATGACCGATCGCTGCGATCGCAAAAATTGAAATTGGCATCAAAAAGCCAATCAATCGCACCGTCGAACGCCAAGCCCAAAAGTTTAGCTGCCGATTCATCTTCAATCCGCAACTATACAAGGAGACAATTACCACAAATTCTGTCAATCGCTCTAAAAAGTTAGCATCCGGTCGCAACTGAACGATTTTGAACCCATAAGAGCCTAAAGCAATGCCGACAACTAAATAAATTAAAGCAAAAGAAACCGGTAATTTGGCAATCCATCCCGATCCTAAAGTCACAAAAAGTAGCAAAAAACCAATAACAAATAGATCGATAAGATATATTTCTAAATCTAAACCCATAGAAATCGCCAAACAAACAACAAGCTGCTTTCCGCAAGTCTACAGCGAAGTCTCTTGGCTCTAAATCCACCTAAGACAGATTAGAGAAAAACCAAAGTAATAATAAAGTTAAAAATTATTTTAATTAAGCAAGTTATGAAACTACCCAATGGTTCTAAAGCTTTGCCACTTATCCAGTTATTTCAATGAATTGCTAATCCTTTAACATTTATGGATACTTGCAGCCAGCATTACGGAGATTGCTTTACAGTCCGGTTGGCGAACTTCAAACCGATAGTGTTTTTGAGCAATCCCCAAGCAATAGAATAAATTTTCACGCTTCACCAAGGGCAATTTGATTCTGGTAGAGCAAATTCTGTTTTACAACCTTGGGTAGGAGACAAATCCTTACTATTACTAGATGGACGCAGCCACCAAAGGCAAAGAAAGTTACTAACACCGCCTTTTCATGGCGATCGCATGAAGTCTTACGGCGAGATGATTTGCAATATTACCACCTCCCCTTTGGCGGCAGCAATCGGTGCTGTATTGGCATGGCATTTGCCTTATACGAACCTATCCCACTAACTCAGAAATAAGAGCTATAATCAGCATAAAGCTGAAATAGAACAAAAAGAAGACAAAATGGCAGGTAGGTTTGAGGGGTTGAGCGATTTGGAATGGAAGTTGTTTGAAGAC